>Ga0302250_1000083_pt1 | contig 144130 bp, 140 predicted proteins | sample AAG_RA_Asp_MG_FD_193536 | JGI IMG/M metagenome (GOLD analysis project Ga0302250, IMG submission 193536) | Enriched activated sludge microbial communities from anaerobic digester in WTTP, New Holstein, Wisconsin, United States - AAG_RA_Asp | ecosystem: Engineered > Bioreactor > Anaerobic >... | reverse complement strand
GTTGTTTTACTAACACAGAAAGTGTAGATAGAATAATCTTTGCTGTGTTCAACAGACAAAATAATATTTGGAAGGATACACCCTTAAAGATAAAATATGAAATTACACAAAACTCTTGACATTACCACTTTCCTTTAAAAATTGAAAAAAGTCTAATTATTTTATTATTATTTATTTTGTTTTCTTCTAATTTTAAACCGAAGTCCCAAATATAGTTTAATACAAACCTTTCTACGGATTCACAATATGAATTAATAAACAATATTTTATTTTCAAAATATTTTGGAACTGCCGCAAAACCAGTGGTAGTCCTATCTATGTCTAAAAAGGCTTTTTGAGGGTAATTGTTTAAATAGTAAAAATATGCCCATCTTTCTACAGCTTCTACAATAGCTTTTATCTGGCTTTCAAGTTTTTTTTCTGACCAACCACCACCACAATCTTTTAGAAAACTTGAATTATTTTTATCTATTATTTGTTTTGACAATATTGCTGTTGAATGCCAGAAATATCTTCTAAAAAAAGAAGGATATACTGCCGACGTTAATGAAGTAATTGGGTTCCCATTTAAAAACCTTAAATAAATTGACAAATCCATAAAATCTATTATATAATTTTAAATAGGAGAGATAATGAAAAAAGTTATTTTTTCGATGGTTTATATGTTGTTGGGAATGGTTTTTATAAAGGATGTAACATATTTTGATAAGCTTGGGGTTGTAGAACATAAAACATTATCATCCGATAATGCAAATTCTAATGGCATTGTTATTCCACCTTATAAAAACAAAAATTCATAATTAAATTAACACCACCTTTGATTGTTCCTAAAACTAAAATAATTTTTTTAGGTTTTTTGTTTATAAGTTATATCAGTCAGTACGAATATTAATATTTATAAAACATACTTGGGGATAGATTGTCTTATTTCCAAGCAAACTGATATTCCAAACACAAAGATGCGTGAGTAAAATATGAATTATTACTGTTTCTTAATAAATTTCCAGTAGATATAATTAAACAATTCAGCAAATATCCACGGCAGAAAAGCAATTATCAGTGTTTTGCTATACTGCGGAATAAAATTGACATAATACTGTATGACTAATGCTAATATGCCCCCACATAGTGCCCCAAAACTCAATGCTATTCTATTTTTTTCATATCCAACATTTTAGCAAATTATGTATACCTATGTTATTCACTTACCCTTTTTGCTTTTTGATCTTAAACTTTTTAGGGGGAAACTGAAAAAGTCGGTGATTTCAATAATTTTGTGTAATTTAATAAAAAGGGTATTCTCCAATATGTCTAAATTATTTTCTATTATCTCTTTTATAAAAATAATATCAATTAAGATACCGATAGATGGTAAAAGTGCGTGAGCCAAATCACTTATAACTGGAAAGTTTTGTCCATAGTAAGCTTTTATTACTCTGGCAACCGTAACACCTACCAAAAATCCTAAAAGCGGATATATTCTTCTTAATACACTATGGATAATTTCTCCATAACCAAAAGAGATATTTTAATAACATATATCCACTATCTTTTTCGTAATATCTTTACTATCTTGTTTTTATTTACCGATCATCAACACAAGTCTGGAATAAGTTTCGCTACCAGTCCATATCCATCTACTTGAATTAAAATCATATTTCATCAGGTTCACTGGAGCATCATTAACATACACCAGATTATTGTCCACCCAGTAAAAGTCCTTCCAGAGAAAGGTGTATTTAGCCCTTGGTAGTGAATCTATATATTTGGGAACAAGATCCTCAAGCGATGCTGGATATTTTCCTTTTTCATTTTTGTAACTTTCCAGTGCTTTAACTATAACCTTTCCATTGCTATCTGCGAGTTTATTATTGAAGTAAGGAAACAACCATGACACAAGAGCAAGGGCTAAGAATACCCCAAAACAAACGAGGGATTTTTTTAAAAGAGGCTTATCCTTGATCTTTATCAGTATAAGAACAAGCATGGCCAAAGCCATAAACAGGCTTTTAGCCAGAGCCAGCGAATATTCACCAGAAAAAAATAAGTCAACAGCGATTATAGATATGGCTGTCAAAACAATTATAACAATCCATAATATATCCTTCTTTTCATTATCATTCTTCATATCTTCCTCCTATTTACAACAGGTTAAGATCAAGATTAAGGTTAAGATTAAGAACCCAAATCCTGTCTTACTGCCTTTTTATTATTTTACTAAATCGTTATTCCATTCAAGTTACATAAGTCCTATATGGAGATAAGACTTATCTCTTAAATATTATTAACCCAAAAAATTCAGTTATCACTGCTTTTGCCAATTAAAGCCTGAAATAATTTTATTTTGTGCTTTATTAATCCAAATTAACATTAACTCAAAACCTTCGGGTTTATAGGTAATCTGAAAAATTGATATAGTAGATATATTTTCACTTCATCGGTTTTTCTTTATATTTAGATCCCCCGCTCCACTTTTAAAATCTATTTTAAAATTAGATTCTGGGAAACTACCAAATTCACTACTGAAACTTCCTGCACCTGTTTTATAAGAAATATCCATCTTTGTTTCTTTAGGAAAACTCAAAATAGCATCCCCTGCACCTGTTTTGATTAAAACATTGCCTTTATGAGGAACCTTATCCCATTTTAAATCAATATTGCTTGCACCACCACTTACATCCAATTCTTCTGTATTAACATTCCCCTTTATTGTTCCAGCACCACTTTTAGCAGTTATTCGTCCACTATACCCTTCAAACTCTATATCCCCTGCACCTGAATCAAATTCTCCTTCAGATGTAAAACCAGAAACCATTATCAAACCTGCACCACTTTTTAAAATAAGCCTTTTATTAGCAGGGGCTGTTACCTTAAAACCTGTTTTACACCCTGAATGGCCTGATAAACTAAAACATTTCTTTTTTGATTTGGCTGATAGTTTTAGTTTTTTATCTTCAATTTTAATACTTACATTACACTTATCAGCGTCATATTCACCTGTCCTTTCAATTTTAACTAAATCACCAACTGCTATTGCTTCTATGGGACCTGCCTCAGTTACAACTTCTATAACATCAATTTCATCCGACTTATATTCCCAACTCATAATTTCTTCAGCCATACAATTCCCTCCTATTAGAAAAAATATAGTTATAAGTTTTAGCATAATGATACCTCTTATTGACAGCAGGTTAAGATCAAGATTGAGATTAAGGTTAAGATTAAGAACCCAAACCATGTCTTACTGCCTATTTATTATTTTACTAAATCCTTATTCCATCCAAGTCAGATAAGTCCTATGTGGAGATAGATTTATCCAACTATATACTTTTGATCAAAAACTTCTTTCAAAAATATTCAATCGCTCTTTTTTTATTTGAGTCATTAATAAATTATAAAGCATTTAAACTTTTTTATAGATGACCTAATATCCCTTTTTCCTTTGCGTAGTCTTCGCATAGTTTGTATATAAATACCCCTATAATAAAATACACTGCTCCATGGATATATAAGTAAATCCACCATTTATAACCTATATAAGTTATTGCCCCTGAGAAATATTTATTGATCACCGTAGAATCAACACCGATAGGAAGCAACGACCACAGACTGAATGGATAACTCGGCAAAATCATCAAGGCAAGTGTTACATACTGCATTACACTTATAAAATTGTTTGCTTTTTTGAATATAAATGTAATACCTGCAAATATAAAGCTTATTCCTAATGTTGTTAGTATCGGTGGTATAATAAGTGGAAAAATCATAAGGATATTTGAATAAAGTTTTATTTTATAAATCAGCATAACTATTCCTATGCCTGCACTGCTTAAAAGCATCAAGAATATTATATTTCCTAATGATTCTACCAGCAATAAAAAAGCAGAGCCGTATGGATTTACTATTATCTGTTCAAGCTTCCCAGAATTTTTTGATTCGGTTACTAAATTTGCCAGATTAAAAAAAATATTAAAAACGATCACATATACAAACATACCTATTGCATACTGAGTTTTTTTGATGAGTATCACTTCACTGCTCAGATTATATGTTGCAAATGACTCTACCCCAAAGAACAAAAAGACAAGCAACAGAGATAATTCAATTATTATACTTACTGAGTTTAGCCAGTATCTTTTCATTGACTTAAATGTAAACTCTAACTGTGTATAAACTATTGTAATAACCTTGCTCATTTTACCTCAAAAAACTTTAGATATGCATCCCTGAGTCTCTTAGACCCCATTTTTTCTATAAATTCTTTTGGTGTCCCTATGAACTGTGAATTCCCCTCTTTAAGAACAACTATCCTGTCTGCCACATCCTCAACAAATTCTGCATCATGTGTTGTTATAATGAATATCTTATTCATCGCCTTTGCTTCCCTTTTAAACAGTTTCATTATCTTGTTTGAGATATCAAGATCAAGACCGAGTGTTGGTTCATCAAGAAGAATAAGTTTTACAGGCATTGATAGCATACAACCAATAGCAACCTTCTGCTGATTTCCCTTCGATAGATAATTGACTCGGGTGTTATTGTATTTTTCTAACTCAAGCTCTTTTATGTACATCAAAGCCTTCTCACTGATTGCCCTTTTATTAATCCCTCTAAGTCCACAGAAATATATCATATTCTCATACGGTGTCAAAAACTTTACAACTCCCTTATTACCCTCGAACAAAACCCCAACCTTTTCTAAATATTTTTTCTTTTCATTTATACTTATACCATCGAGATAAATATTTCCTTTCGTAGGTGTTATAAAATTTCCAATTATCTCCACGCTTGTTGTTTTACCTGCACCGTTTGGTCCTAAAAAACAGACAATCTCTCCATCACTTACATCAAGACTGAGATTATTGATCGCATTAACCCTTTTCTTTTTTGTCTCATATATCTTTGATATGTTTTTTATGCTGAGCATATTTTACTTAATTGAAATCTTATGATAGTATTCCATTGCTTCCTCAATTCCTTTCAAAGTGTAGGGACAATTTTTAATATTGCTATCCCTTGATGACCTGACACATCCTCCCTGACATATTGGAAGCATTATACATTTACTACATTCTTCATTATCATATGGGGAAAAATCTTCAAAGTATATTTTATCAAAATTGTATATTATTTTTCCTTCGGTTATCTTCCCTATGCTATATTTTTTGTCCCCTATTTCTATATTACACTTATATATCATTCCATCAGCTCCTATTATGTAATAATTTTTCAAACAAGCTTCACACCAATAATTTTTTTTCACAGGTAAAAAATCAAAATTTAATTCGGTTAAAAGTTCTTTCTTTCGTTTTCCATTATAAAATCTTCTGGTATAAATTAACCTTTTATCTTCGGCATCTTTTTTTAAACATAAGCCGATGTTATTATTAAATTTAGTCGTTTTGTAGTTCATTATTGGTCTGAAATATATAATAAATCTTTTATCATCTTTAAATTCTTTTTTAAATTTATTGATGAATTCTATATACTTTTCATCTTCCCCATCCATAAAATTAACCCTTATGGTTATATTAAATTCCCTGTCTAATTGTTTTATTGATATCAGGTTATCGAAAATTGTCTTGAATGTATCTTTGTCTGTTGGTGTATATCTTAAACTATTATGTGTTTCTCTGTTACCGTCAATCGTTACCTGAAAATTTTTGAGTTCATTGTCCAGATATTCAGAAAATCTTTCCTTAGTAAGTAAATATCCATTTGTAGCCATACTGAATGTTTTAGTTTTATCAGCGATTTTTTTATTAAGTTCTTTCAAAAATAAGATATTTAAATTGTGATTTAAAAGCGGTTCTCCACCAAAGAAATTTATTCTTATTTCTTTTAGGTTGTTTTTTATATCAGTATTACTTATAAATTTTAGTATAAGATTATATATCTCTCTGGACATGTTTATATTCTTTTTATTTATATAACAGTATGGACAGGAAAAATTGCAGCTCTCACTTACAAGCAGCATTAGAGTTAATCTTTTTTCATTAAACTTTTCTTTATAATAATCTTCTTTTATCCTTTCTAATTCATTTATATTTTTATCCACTAAAAATTTATTTTCTATAAGAATTTCTTTGATATCCAAATCGCCAGATATATTTGGATTGTTTAATACTTTTTTTATTTTATTTAAAATCTCATTGTTTATATGAACAAATGCTCCAGAATAAGTATTGTAAATTAATAACCCATCATCTATCTTTTTATATATATTGTATCTTGATGTCTTGTATATCATATATTCCTCCTATTCACTTTGCCCTCATATTTATATATGAGGGCAAAGTGTTTATTTTCGTTATCCTCCACATGCACCATTTAAACATCCTATATTAATACCACGGTCTTCAGCAATTGCGATTGTTTCACTCGCACTTCTATATACTTGTATCATCTTTCCTCCTGTTAAACAGAAATCAGAAGACAGATGTCAGATATCAGCTTCACTGTTTGACTTCCATCTCTGTTAATTTTTCTTAGAGAACATTTTTTTTGTTCACATACACGATGTGGCAATTTTTATGCCAAATACCTGAAATTTAAAAATGCTTAAAATATAATGCTTTTTTGTTTTTAGCGTAGGTTATAACATTTTCAAATGAAAATAATATTTTCATTTGAAAATAATTCACTAATTTATGCTTGTTTTATAATATCTTTTTTTTGACAATAAATATTTTCATTTGAAAATATTTTATAAAATACTTATGTATAGACATATCAAATTAGATATTTGGAGGCACGGCAAGTTAGATGTGTAGAGGTATGGCAACATGGAGGAATAAATCATCGCTTTATATCTTGATTAAATCCGTCTTAATACTGATTATCTGTCTAAAGCTTAATTTGAATCCGTTTACATCCTGATGTTTGTCCGTTTACATCTCGATGATTAAATAACTAATTTGCTTTTCTATCTCCTGTCTTCCGTTTTCTGCCATCTGTCTTCTGTTATCTGTCCTCTGTCTTCTGTTTTCTGACTTCTGTTCCCATTTTTAAAACGGTGGCTCTTTGCTTATCATTTCTTTTATGTATTTGTTATCTTTGAATTTGTCTTTGCTGTATCCTGTCTCAATGTATATGTTTTTAAACCCCTTCTCGTATAGCTCTTTTGCTATTTCCTCGCCCTTTATATCATTCCCTAATTCACTGTCAAGGTATATCTGGGTTTCTTTGGGATAATTATGGGATGTTTTAATGAAGTCTATTGGATTGGCATAGGTTTTAAGATTTATTCCATTCTTCCTCGCCTTTATCTCCCAGTTCTTTCGCACTAATGGGTCATCGTCTATTAATACCACAGGAATTATGGAATTAGTGGTTAGAACAGGAAGGATTATTCTTATTTCAGTGCCGAGGTTAGTTTCAGAACTGATTTCAAGACTGCCACCTAAACTCTCTGTAAGTGTTTTGGCATGCCATAGTCCTAATCCATTACCATTTTCCTTACCAACACTAAAACCTTTCTCGCCTAATCGATTTATTATTTCTTTAGATATTCCCTTACCATTGTCTTTTATGATTATTACTGCCTTGTCTTCTTCTTTTCTCAATCTTATTGTGATCTTTTTGTTTACTTGATTGTAAACTCTAATTTGTGACTTATCACCAGCCATCGCTTCTACTGAGTTGTTTATAAGGTTAGAAACCATTCTGCTTATTTCATTAGCATCAGTTTTAATCTCTATCTTTTCATTTGGAGTATCAACTTTAAATTCTATATCTTTATATACTGCTTTCTTCTCAAGGATTATCTTTTTTATTATTTCAGTTAAGTCGCAAGTTTTCTCGGTATATTTTATATCTTCTTCTTTTTTACCCTCAAGATTATCAACCTTAGGGTTTCGTCTGTATTTCCTGAGCAGGTCATCTGCTATCGCTCTTATCCTCTCGGTTGACTGCTTTATTAATGCAGCATTGTCTTCAGGAATATCTATATCCTTAAGTCCGCTTTCAAGCGAGGCTAATGGACTTCTTATGTCGTGAGCAACTTGAAGAGATAATTGTGCTATAGCCAGTTCCTTCTGCAATCTAAAGTTTTCGGCTTTTTTACCGCCCCAATAAATTAACCCGAGAGAAAGGATCTGAAGTAGCATAATTACGACAAAAGCTATTTCCAAGACTTGAGGCAATTTCAATGTCAATTCTATATTGATTCCCTTATTGTTTTCTGATACTATAGACACATGTTTTTGAAAGAATGCATCCCCACATTGTCCATTTTCCCTGTAAAAAAATAAGTTTCCATAATTTTGAGCTGAAAGGCAAACCCAATTAAGAGAAGCTGAAAGTGCGTTTAACCGACTTGTAAGCTCAAAAATATTGCCAGACTCTATTTCTTGAAAATTTTGAGTTTTAAAATTATCAGCTATATTATTTGTATTTGTATAAAGGTAATACCTATATGCTACAGGAACCAATAATGCTGATATTAAAAGGCAGATTGCTAAGAAAATGTCATAGGGGTTCAGTCCTTCAGGTACTTTCAACATTTTTTTCAACGACAACATTTTTCCCTGCTTAACCTCTATTCAAAACATAAAAAAATCATATCGCAATTCATTGACATGTTCATATGAAGCATGTTTATATAGTATTCTCCACACCGTTGCATATTTGCTCCACGGTCCGATAATCTCACCATCTACCAGTTTATCTGGAAGTTTCATATCAACGGGCATTTTAACGCTGGATACGACCTTCTCCCAAAACATATCAAAACCTTCCTTAGAAGCAAAAAAAATCAATCGCCTGTCAAATAAAGGTTGTTTTTTATCTATTATAATTTTTTTTAAAGGAAGCGGTACATCTTTTTTAAGCCGATTCAACGCTAAAATATTCCTATTCTGTTCAATACAAGCTTTCCTGATAGATTTTTTAGGATTATCTGCGGAGGCAAACCCATAAGAAACTTCACCAGAAAGGATTGTTGCCCATGTAATCACCGTATAAAAATTTTTAAATGGCGATGTAATACAGAGAGTCCCTGATCTCCTATTACTGCCAGGCAATAACTCACATTGCAGTAGATTGTTCCACCATTCTACAATAGACCAGCGTTCAACAGTTTCCCAGTTAGCTCGTATGCGCGCTGAACTTTTTGTGACTCCGGGGAATGCAGCCATACCGCTAGTGTTTGGCTCAATATCAAAACCAAATTTAACAGCTTCTTTCCCAACACACACATTAAAATATGCCCATCGCTCCAATGCTTCTGATATAGCAATATAACAAGCCACATTTCGTAAGCGATGGGTTCCATTTCCATGTCCATTATTATAAATAGAACTTTTTTTATGCCATTTTGGTACCAGAGATGGAAGCAAAAAAGCTACAGCCTCATAATCATTTTTTTGCCTTATGTTCGGATGGAAAACATTAAGGCGAAGAATCGGTCCTCCATCTGTATTAAAAATATTACGATATTTAAAAGGGGATAGATTTATTTCCATTGCTATTATTTCCACCCGATTAAATGGATAGCTGTAGGAGGAATAATAGTATTTACCCGGGAAAAATCCAAATCTTTTTGTCCCCATAATCCTATAGATAGATGTGTTACGGGCCATATTATCGCATCGTCCCAAAGTATTTCATTTACTCTCTGCACATCTATCGGCGATTTGTTTATGACTTTCAGGATTTGACCAGTTGGATCAGGTAAGCGTATTCCTTCCTTTGATTTAAACATAAACCGTATATCGGATTCAGGACTATCTATCAGTATTCCAGTTACTATGCTTACTATATCATTGTGATAATACGCCAAATCTGGAGAAAATTCTTCCGCCATTATTCGCTTTGGGGTATTTACCAATTCCATGTTTAATCCAACATCTTTTAGAGCTAGTTTAATAGCCTTCGAAGTAAATTCATCTAATGGGGACACTTCCGCCATATAAGGCCTATATTTAATTATGTATTGTGGAGATAGAAAAAGATTTTTGCCTATTCGCCCCACATCTTTCATTTCATGCACTTCCTTTATTGCTAATGGAAAAAAAGAACGAGTGGGATTAAAGCCTGACTTTTCAAGATAGGTGTAAAAAAGGGCACGCAATTGCTTCCTTAAACTTTTATTATGTAAGGGAGAATCACGATGGGACCAAGACTGGCATCTAATATAGGCTATACGCGACTCGGCTTCGCCATAATAGGAATATTTGTCAGATGGAATGCTTTCACGGGAATTCCCTGAAATAATATCAGAAGACAGCCGTTTTTCAGGTGACCAGATTATTTCCACTTTGCGTAAAGGTTTTGAATGCCTCAACTCAGGAGGGAAATCTTCCCTTAATTCCAAGACGAGAGAATTATCATCCCATTTTTTTATCATATATGCACCTGAAGCCACTGTCTTTCTGGGATCAATCCACTTACCTGTATTGTCATAACATGAATGATGGACCACAGAATATAACCCGAAACTTATTATATCCAATAACCCAGGCATAGCTTCCAGAAAATGCAAAGTTATCTGATTATCATCAAAACTTATACCTGAAATATAACCATTTCTTTCTAATAAATCAAAACCTTCTATTTTCTCAAAAAACCCGGATTGAGAACCTCGCCTTTTTAGTATTAAGGCTAAACGATTCCATGAATCTGCAACATCTTTTGGCTTTATTAAATCGCCATTGCCAAATTTTATATTTTTTCGTATAACAAATCGCCATATCTTATGATCGGCCGAAGATTCCCATTCTTTGGCTATTATACCGGTATATTTTCCAAAACTATAATTAGTTACTAATCCAGCGTTAACAGAAGAAAATGCTATATGATGTGAAAAAGCATCATAATCCAATGGGTCCGCCGAATAAGGAGAATCGGCTATCCAAAATGTTACAACATTATTATTGGAACTACTTTTATTATAATCGCATGCACTAACCATTAAAATTCCCACTAGAACAATCTTGGAGGTAAATGCCGAAAGCTTCAGCCTATAGGACATTTTTTATTTAACTTAAGAAAACAAAAGCTCTTTCAGGTGCGAGCAAATCCATTATTACCAGGAGCTTCATTACTTGAACCGGAATTGTTATATATATTAGAATCTACTGCATTCGCAATAAACGCTAATCCTATAAGCATAAAAAAGCCCGCCATCACCGCTACAAAAAGTTTCTTCATCTTTCCTCCTATTTACAGCAGGTTAAGATCAAGATTGAGATTAAGGTTAAGATTAAGAACCCAAACCATGTCTTACTGCCTATTTATTATTTTACTAAATCCTCATACCTATTCAACTTACATAAGTCCTATATGGAGATAAGACTTATCTCTTAAATATTATTAACCCAAAAAATTCAGTTATCACTGCTTTTGCCAATTAAAGCCTGAAATAATTTTATTTTGTGCTTTATCAATACAAGGACTGCTGGGTTAAAGTTCAACAGAGACCATGTCTTTCCACAAGGGCTTTTGGAATTAAATACCCGGATAAATACTTAATTTCTTACTGCGCGGAATCTACTTGCTTATGAACGAATAACTTTTTATATATAAAAACACCCATTTTAGTTAAGTCATAAAAAATAAAGACAAGTCCTACTGTCTCCAAGATGGCCCTGACAAGCTCGTAGCTGTCTATATATTTACCAAAGAAGCCATAAACTAATCCTGCGGCAAAGATGCAATATTTCATAAGAGTTTTATTAACGTGTTTCATTTCTTCATCTTCCATAACAATTCCTCCGTTCATTTCACTGGCAGACCGTTTGACCGTGAGAATTGGTAACACATTCTCCGGGCTCTACCTCTTCCCAATGGCAGACAGTATCACAACTTTGAACCATATGACAATCTTTTACATTTTTACACACATTTTGTGTCACCCAAACACATCCAGCTGTGACTGCTCCGCCAGTACCACCTCCGGTTGCTCCGCCAATACCACCTCCGATTGCTCCGCCAGCTGTCCCGCAAACCAACACTCGCACAAGTTCGCAAACTTCTTTCCATCCGCAGACTTCCACATCTCTGCAGTTTTTTTGCTCGCACACCTGCATTTGCCCACGATTGCTCAAGGATAAAAGCTCTTTCTCTAAACTTAATCCGCTGAATCTTTCAGGGAACATATATGAATCGGATTCCAGAAAAGACATTTTCTCGTCGAATCTGCCGTAAACAATCAGCTTCTTAAGATTTTCAGTTATAAAAGCGCTTTTCCCTTCTCTTTCGCAGCGGTCTATTGTATTTCTTATAGAATAATCCACGCTTATATAAGAATCCCCTTCTTCAACTTTAACGGTTTTATCTTCATTGGCTATCTTGGGTTTTCCAGGCAGAGGCAGATTGGAATAGTTTTCCTTCATATTATTGATCTCACTCTTGATTAGGATATAATCACTATCAAGAAGTTTAATTATGCTTTTATTCCCTGATATCCCATCAAAGTCCACTAACTCCTCCGCTTTAGCAACACCAGCCATTATTAAAACTGCCATTGCTGTAAATACCAACTTAATTATTTTACCATTTTTCATCTTTCCTCCTGTTAAACAGAAATCATAAGACAGATGTCAGATATCAGCCCAGAAGTAATCTTTAGATTAAGCACTCTTCACTGTTTGACTTCCATCTCTGTTAATTTTTCTTAGAGAACATTTTTTTGTTCACATATCCGATGTGGCAATTTTTATGCCAAATAACTGAAAATGAAAAATGATTAAAATATAATGCTTTTTTGTTTTTAGTGTGGTTTATAACATTTTCAAATGAAAATAATATTTTCATTTGAAAATAATTCACTAATTTATGCTTGTTTTATAATATCTTTTTTTTGACATTAAATATTTTCATTTGAAAATATTTTTATTTTATTTATAAATTTGTATAATTTTGGTATGAGGTTTAATATTTTGGTGGTTGAAGACGATGCTTTAATACAGAAGATCATCGGTAAAAATCTTAAGGGAAATGCTGTTGACTTTGTATCAAATAAAGATGAGGCATTTAAAAAATTAGATAGCAAAAGATATGACATTGCTTTTGTTGACCTGATGCTCGGGGAAAATGATAACTACTCAGGGCTTCGTGTTATAGAAAAAGCTAAATCAAAGGGTATTTATGTTGTTGTGATAAGTGGTAGTGGTAACAGTGAGTTAATAAATAGGGTTTATGATTTGGGAGCAAATGATTATTATTTTAAAGGGAATGAAAACACTGTTATATCTGATGTCTTAAGAAAGTATGAATCTTATGTTGAGATAAATAATGATAAGGAAAAACTATTTTCAAATGATTTTATAACCACAGACCCTAAGACACAGAAAGAGATTTTAAATGCGCTTAAATTTGCAAAGGAGACTACCCCCATACTTATATTGGGGGACAGTGGAACAGGCAAGACGACACTTGCAAAACTTATACATAAATATTCTAAAAGAAAGGGAAATTATGTGGATTTGAACTGTGCAGCTTATAACAGTGAGCTTCTTGAAATAGAGCTTTTCGGGCATACAAAGAGTGCTTTTACGGGAGCATCTGAGAAAAGGGCTGGAAAGATAAAGCAGGCTGACAATGGGACGCTATTCCTTGATGAGATAGGGGCTATGAGCATTGATATGCAGCAGAAGCTTTTAAAGGCTATTGAAGAAAAGTATTTCTATCCTGTTGGCTCTGATAAAAAAGAATATTCCAATTTCAGGATAATATCAGCAACACTTGAAAACATTGAGGAACTCGTAAAATCAAAAAAATTGAGGAAGGATTTTCTTAACAGAATAGATTCTGTAAGGGTGTTTTTGCCTCCGCTATCAAAAAGAAGGGATGATATACTCATTTTAATAGAAAAATTTACTGAGTCAAAAAGGCAGCTCTCATTTTCACCAAAGGCGGTAGATTTTCTTTTAAAATATAGCTGGCCTGGCAATGTTAGAGAACTTAAAAATATGATAGATTTTTTTATCCTAAACTCAAAGGGGAAGATAGATGTTGTTGATATAGAAAATTATATTAAATCTAACATGAGAAGAGAACAGATGGAATCATCTGATGCGTTTTTAAACATTCCTTCTGGTATGGGACTTGATGATTATTTAGATGATATAGCATACAGAATGATAAAAAAAGAATTTAGCAGAACTAATAAGGTTAATGATGTCCTTAAGAGGTTTAAGATATCAACAAGGAGATTTTATTCACTGATGAAAAAATATGAGGGGAAAGATGGAGAAAAAAGAGATTGAAAAACTGATTCATACAGTTAGATCAAAGTCATCAGCCATAAGAGAGGCTGCTGATATATTTTATGAGCTTGATGATAAAGAAAGGGATGAGGTGGTTTTGCTTATGAAGCAATCGGCTCAAAATCTTATGGATGCTATTGAAAAGCTTTCAGAAAAAATCAAAGAATAAGGAATAAGGCAATAGAGAAAAAACTACTTCCTGTTTAAGATATCTTTTCTGTAGGAGTTTACTGTTCTGGTGGAGAGATTTACGCCATATCGATTGAAAAATACCTCCGATAATTTTCTGTCACTTAAATTATGAGTTGATGATAGTATTTCCTTCAATCGTATCCTGTTTATATATTTATTGTTTGTTATAAGATGCTTTATTGGTATTTCTATATTTGAAGGAAGAATTATACTTTTTGAATTAACCACCCTGTTTATTGTGCTTGGATGACAGTTTATTTTTTTTGATATCAAAACCTGAGAAACAGGCTTTAATTTTTTCTCATCACCACTTATAATATACTCTGACTGAACCTCTGTAATAAGTTTTAAAAGATTGTACATAACATTTTTTCTGTATTCTACGTTCTCAATCTTATTTATAATTTCGTTCACCTTCTTTTTTTCAGATGTTTTAAGATCTGGCATAAATCTGTTTAAAAGTGTTTTATTTATCACATATCTTTCCTTCCATATATTTTCTGTAATGAAAACAATTTTGATTTTTTTGTTTTTAACCTCAATTTTAGCAACCGTTGAATATGTCTTGTGAGCTTTTTTAGTTGGGATGTTATCCTGAGATTCAAAAAGATAATATCTGTTAATAAATTTTAATATATCGCTGACCTCTTTTTCTGATATTCCACATTCTTTTGAAATATCGTTTTCATCAAATTTATCAGATAAGAAATATTTGCTAAATTTTTCAATACCTATCTTTTTAATCTTTGATACAACAGGGTTTGTATCATCCATAAGAGCTTTGTAATCATTTTTAGAATCATCCTTCAGCGAATATTCTTTCAGATAGGAATGGGTGAAAAACTTTGATGATTTGTTTCTTATTATCCCACTGTTAATCATTATCTTAAAATATCTTGTTTTTTTGATATCATCAATCAAACTGCTGCACTCATCCTCAGTCATCTCAAGAGATGAGGATGTCTCAACGGCATATCGTGATACTGTTTTTGTTTTTATTCCTGCTTTTATAAATCCCATACAATTAACAAATAATTTATTTGAGTTCAGTGTAAACAATCGGGGATACTTGAAAACTTATCTGTCTTTCTGTCTTCCGCCTTCTGTTTTCTGTCTTCATTTACCTGTATCCCGTTGTTTTTCGTATGCCATAAGCTTTAATACCAATATCCTTTTCTCCATAGGTGGATGTGTTGCAAAGAGATCTGCAATAAAACCTGTTTTTTCCTCTATTAGACTTCCTCTCGGATCAGCTATGCACATATTGGCTACACCATCCTTCATCATTTTGGTAGGTTCAACTGCTACTCTTATTTTTTCAAGCGCCGAAACAAGTGCCTTAGGATTTCTTGTAAGCTCAGCAGCTCCCGCATCAGCAAGATACTCCCGTTGTCTTGATATTGCCATAGCAAGAATTCTTGATATTATTGGAGCAAGTATAAGAAGTATTATCCAGATAAAAAATATTATGACACCACCTGAATTTTTACTTTTTGATGATGAACTTTTTGAAGATGATGAATACCCTCTACTCCTTGAACTCCTCCAGATCATATCTGATATCAGAGCGATTGCGTTCATAAGAACAGTCGTTACTGTTAGAAGTCTTATGTCATAAAACCTTATATGGCTCATTTCATGAGCAACTACCGCCTGAAGTTCCTCCCTGTTTAAATTATCAACAAGACCACGTGTAGCAAATATGTATGATTTTTCTGGTGAGAAACCTGTTGCAAATGCGTTTAAATCACTATCGGGGACTATATACACAGCTGGCTTTGGAATGCCTGCTGCTATGCTCATCTCCTCAACGACATCAATAAACTGCTTTTCCTTTATATCATCTGGATTTGGAGGAACTGCTCCTGTGGCTTTAATTATGTTCTTTATACCATTTGAAAAAGCATTGATAACAAGTATCAGTGAAAGTATTAAACAGAATATAGTGCCATATGGAACAAACCGCCTCATTACCTCATCGCCATTTTCATTAATATATGCTGGATACAGGTTAAGATAGAAATAATCAAAGCCAAGCCCTATTATTATAAAAAAAAGAACAAATACTATAACAAGTATTACAGTAAGTCTTTTATTCTTTTGCTGTTGCTCGTATATGTTCATATATTCAGGAGGTCAGGAAACAGAAGACAGAAGTCAGAAAACAGAAGACAGAAAACAGAACTTGCCTGCCGAAGCCACTTCGGCGCAGGCAGGGACAGATGTCAGAGACCAGAATTAACCTACGAGGTTAGTTCTGGTCTTGCTTAAGTGTTTTAAAGAACAATTTTTAATTGTCTAAAACTTAAACAGTTAGACTTTTTAGTGGATCCTACTTATTCAAACTCAGATCAACCTGAGGGGTTTCTCTTTCTGCTGAATCCTTTGGAAGTTCAAAGAGATCAGCGGGTTTGAAGCCTAAAATTCCTGCTATAAGATTTGTAGGGAAAAGCTGGATTTGAGTATTGAATTTTGTTGTTATATCATTATAAAATTGTCTTGCAAACGATATCTTGTTTTCAGTGCTTGTAAGCTCTTCCATAAGTTTTTGAACCTCTTGATTTGATTTCAGGTCAGGATATGATTCCTGAAGAGCAAAAAGCCTTCCGAGTGCCTGAGTTAAAACATTCTCATTTGCAAACCCTTCCTTTATATTACCGCTGTCAAAAGCACTTATTGCTTTATTCCTTGCACTTATAACCTTCTCAAGCGTCTCCTGTTCAAACTTCATAACTCCTTTCACAGAGTTAACAAGATTTGGGATCAGGTCATGCCTTCTTTTAAGCTGGATATCTATTTGAGTAAATGCATTTTTTACATTATTTCTAAGGGTTATAAGCTTGTTGAATGTAAATATCAGCCACAGCACTATTACTGCTACTATTATTGATAATATCACCATTTTTCCTCCCTGTTAAAACTCATCAATTCTATTCTCCTAACTCAACACCTTGCTGCCTATAAGAATTATACTATATTTTTGTAAGGACCTGAGCACCCTTTTTTGCAACACATACAGTGTCCTCTATCCTTATTCCAAACTTACCATAAAGATATATTCCCGGCTCTACTGTTATTATCATTCCTTCTTTAAGGGTCTCCTTAGACTTTGTGCTAACCGCAGGCTCCTCATGGATTTCAAGCCCCACACCATGCCCCGTTGTATGTGTAAAATACTGGCCATAACCCTCACTGGATATCAGATCCCTTGCTGCCTTATCAACATCAAAGGCTAAAACGCCTTCTTTCACAGCCGCTATCCCTGCATCATGAGCTCTCTCAACTATTGAATAAACCTTTAAAAATTCAGGATCAGGTTTCCCATTAAAAAATGTCCTTGTTATATCAGAGCAGTATCTGTTGTATATGCATCCAAAATCAATCAGCACGCATTCATTTTTTTTGAGCTTTCTTTCAGAGCTTTCGTGGTGTGGCATAGCAGCATTAGCTCCAAAGCCAACTATTGTGTCAAATGATCTTGTAGATGCTCCCAACCTCTGCATCATATACTCCAGTTCCCTTGCGACCTCTATCTCCTTCATGCCAGTTTTTATCCTTGGCTTAAACATTTTAAAAGCCCTTGCTGCTATCTCACATGCCTTTTTAAGACTTGCTAACTCCTCACCCTTTTTCACCATTCTAAAATCTTTAAAAACATTTTCCTTATCCTTAAATCCATAACCGACAAGTATTTTTGCTTTATCGTAGGTAAGTGTTGTTGAATCAAAATAAACATTTTTTAACTTCAACTCCTTTGCCTTGTTGTTCACATCATTTAATATGTTTTCATAGATAACAATCTTTGCCCAGTTACATATTTCCTTGAAGTGATCCACAAACATCTTTGGTAAGAATGCTATGATATCATCCTTTGTAACCAATAAGAATGCTCCATCCTGATGGAATCCTGTAACATAATAGACATCCCTTGTGATATTAACAAACAGACCATCAATATTTTCTTCCTTCATCTTTTTCCAGAGATCAAGTGTTCTCTCGTAATGTATGTTTTCCATTTTTCCTCCAGTTAATTAGTGGTCAGTGGACAGTGAGCAGTGATCAGTGGGCAGTAAAATGAAACACCTTATTCACTAATTACTGATTTGCTTTTTGGTTTTTCTGTCTTCTGTCCTCTCTTTGCCGACCACTGATCACTATCCACTATCTTTGACCCAACCAATCTTTTAATCTGCTATACATCCAACTTGTTAAATTGCTATCTGTTCTTAACCATATTATACAAAATAAACCTTAAACGGTTTTAAATATTAATAATTGTTGATAGTCGGTATAAAATCTGCGGGCTAAGAGCTTCAGCCCTTATATTTTTATTTATGTTTTCTTTTTCTAATATACTTAAAACTTCTTCTTTTTTAATATTTCTTGATAGAGAAATAGAGTTGACTAAAGTCTTTCTCTTGTGCATGAATGCTGCAGATATAAATTTTTTGTATTTTTCAAACTCATCAGCAGTTATTCTATTCTTTTTTATTCTGACAGATATAACACCTGAATCCACTGCTGGAATAGGATAAAAATCATTCCTTGAGACATCAAAGAGATATTCAGTATCAGCTACCAAATTGACAAGTGCTGATATATAGCCATACTCAGGGCTTTCATATGATGATGTCAATTTTTTTGATACCTCTCTCTGAAGCATAAAAATTCCAGAGTCAAAGTGTGTATATGATAAAAGTTTTTCTATTATTGCTGTTGATATGTGATAGGGAAGATTTCCAATAAAATATGATATATCATAATCAATATCTGCTTGAAGGAAATCTTTGTTTATTATTTTAATACCGTCAAATTTATTTTTTATTATATCAACCATAGAAGGATCTATCTCAATCCCTGTATAATTTTCTTTATAATCATTAAAAAGAAACTCTGTTAAAATACCCTTCCCCGGCCCTATCTCAATTATTTTTTTATCCTTTGGTGCAAGGATTTCAAACTCTTTTACAATATTTTGAGCTATCTCCTTGTTTTTTAAAAAAACCTGACTATATTTTCTCATAAAAATTTGATGACAATCACAATATTTTACTCTTTATCTCATTTATTTCAAGTATTCTTTCTATTTTAAAAAACCTTTCCTCATTTCTTTTATAGCAGAATGCTTTAAGCCCATATATTTTTTTACCACCAAAGCTTATGGTTTCAAATGCTATCGGTCTTATAATCCTTATTGATTTCTCATCGTTTGTTTTAAGATATGTTATTTTAAGCTCGGTTTTGTTCTTTATAGCGTTATTGATTATATCTGTTTTGATATTAAGTGGAGTCTCTTTCTCAGATATGTCATACTGGTACTCTGTAAGAAAATTTATTATTCTTCTGTCCATTATTATATGCTGTTTTTTCACAGGAGACTTTAAATACATTCCTTCAAGGCTTCTGCATCGAGAGAGAGCGACATATGTCTGACCATGAGCAAATACCCCCGAGCTGATATCTATTAAAACCTTATCAAATGTTTTACCCTGACTTTTATGTATTGTTATTGCCCACGCAAGCCTTAATGGAAACTGTGTAAATGAACCAGTTGCCTCAGTTCCTATCTTTTTTTTCTTCTCATCATATGTGTATCTAAACATCTCCCATTTATGTGGTTTTACTGAAACGATATCACCGTCTTCCTTTTCAATAACTACTACATCTTCTCCATCATCACCAATATCAAAATCTATTATTATACCAATCGTACCGTTAACCCATCTCCCACGGCTGTCATTGTTTAGAAGCATCACCTGAGCTCCGCAGGCCAACCTCAACTCCTCATCTGTCGGGAAATCTGTTTCTTTAAAATTACCAGCAGTTATGGCATTAAAGATATGGATATCAGTGTTAAGCTCGTTCAATTTTTTTTCATTTATCTCTTTAGCAGTTCTGTTAAGTGGGGTAAGATATATCATGTATTTTTCATCATCAGGTCTCTTATTAGCTCTTTTATTCAACAGACAGAGTTCATCATCAGCTATGGTATTATTTCGTATTTTGTTGAGTATATGTATAAAACCTTCATCGCTCTGTCTGTAAACCTTTTCAAGCTCAACAAACCTAAAATTCAACTTTTTAAAGACATCGGCATCAAAAAAATAGTGAGATTTATATCTTTCATTGAATATCCCTTTCTCATCCTTTTTAACAACCGGAGGAAGCTGATATAAGTCTCCAATAAATATCATCTGTATTCCTGCAAAGGCTCTGTTCTTACCTAAATTTCTCCTTAGAAATATATCTATATAATCCAACAGATCAGCCCTTACCATTGATATCTCATCTATAACTATCGTATCCAACTGTTTGTATATCTTCAATGCTCTCTCTGAAAGTTTTTCAATCTTATCCTCTGTTATGTCTGGTTTGAAGCGAAAGAATGAGTGTATGGTTTGTCCACCAACGTTTAAAGCAGCAACCCCTGTTGGTGCAAGCACAACAATTTTCTTAGATGTTTTTGCTTTAAAATAGTTTAACAGCGTTGATTTTCCTGTGCCTGCCCTTCCCGTCAAAAATAGATTATCGCTTGAATACTCCATTATGTCAAACGCTTTTTTAAACTCTGGATTTATTTCGATATTCATTTGATCAGCTTTTTATAGAAATGCAAACTTAATTTTATTGTTCTTTTGCACCACAACACTTTTTATATTTTTTCCCGCTGCCACAAGGGCATGGATCATTTCTACCAATTTTGGGTTGTTCTCTTCTATATGTCTCTACTTTTGGGGCATCATTGTTTTGGAAAAGATGAGCATTTTTTTCAGCCCACTTTTGAACCTCATTTTCATTGTTTATATCAATGCCATCCTCAATCATCTTCCTGTAAATAGTTATTATAGTTTTTTTCATCTCAGGTGTTTTTGCCTGAGCAAATATTCCAGGAGCAATGTTATTAAGCTCAGCAATTATTTCATCATCTGTTTTTTCTTTCTTTTGAGCCTTTTGAATCTCTGGCTGTTTTTTTTCTTCTTCTTTTTTTAATGATTCCTGAACAGTTTTAACAGAGCTGTCACTCTCGCCCTGTCCTGATAACTTGCCAATAATTTTTTTTAAAAAATTCATATTTCCTCCATTAAGATAGAAGTCAGAAAACAGAATTTAAAGGAACTAATTATATCTGTCTTCTGTTTCCATCTTGATGATTCTTCTTCCTAAATAACTATATAACCAAATAACTAAATAACTAATTAGTCTGTTTACATCTTGATGAATCTGTTTTCATCTCGATGATTAAACAACCATATAACCAAATAACCAGACAACCAGCTTTGCTGACCACTGACCACTGTTTTGTTTTGCTGATCACTGACCACTGATCACTGACCACTAATTCAGTTGTTCTTCAACTATTTTAATAGCCTTTTCAACCTTTATCAAAAAGTCTTTTTCATCATCTATTATAAATCGCCTCTTGTGCAATGCCCATGCATCCTGAGTTTTTCTATCAAGCTCAACAGCTAATTTATGTCCCTCATTTCTTGTAGATGACAACTTATATAACTCAGGGGATGATGGAGATTTTAGATGAATGAGAATATCATATCTATCAAGTTCATCATTCATATTCGTTCCAACAGATTTTATAAAATCAACATCAGAGTCCTTTGGCCAGTATGCTATCCCGTCAAGCGTTCCCCTATCACAGAGCTGAATCTTGTCAGGATAAAGCTTTTCATACATATCCTCAAGCTCCTTTATTGTAAAGTATATAGCTCTTTGAATATGCTTCATAGCATCATCACCCTTTATCCTCGGAAATCCTCCGCTGTAAAGTATTGATGCTGCTTCAGGGACAGATATAAAATATGACGGATATTTTCTTTGAATTATTTCAATTATAGAAGTCTTTCCAGCTGATGGTCCACCAGTAAAAGCTATTCTTTTTATCTTCTTCATTTAACCTTTTCTTTTTTAATCTCTCTCATATATGAAGCAAGTGCTATTGAGTAAAGCTTTGTCATAGGTGAATCAGTCCTTGAAGGAAGTATAACAGGAAAGTTTACACCTGCAAGTATTGTTGCTGATCTACATCCTGCACCAAAAAATGAAAGAGTTTTATACATCGCATTTGCTGCATCAAGATCGTCAAGAACAACAAGATCCACATCACCCGGCACAACCGCATCCTTTATTCCCTTTTCCATAGCCAGCTTCTTTGAGAATGTTATATAAACATCGTATGGCCCCTCTATTACACAGTCTTGAATTTTACCCTCTTTATTCATTTTTATAAGCTCAACAGCATCCATAGTGCTTGGTATCTTTGGATTTGGTTTTTCAACAGGGCATAGGATTGATATTTTTGGCTTATCAACACCTAAAAGTTTAAATATACTAACTGCATTATTAATGATCTGAACCTTCTGTTCAAGGGTTGGTTTAATAACAACAGCAGCATCGGTAAGTGCAAAAAACTTATTATAATTATCAAGCTTAAAGAGGACAAAGTGCGATAATAATCCTCCCTCCTTAACAGCACCTATATCCTTTCTTAAAATTGCCTTCATATAATACTTTGTATCAATAAGTCCCTTTACAAGGAAATCACCCTTCCCATCCCTTATAAGCTCAACAGCAATGTTTGCCATATTTGGAATATCATTTTCATTTATTATTTCAAAAAAATTTCTCTCAATGCCAACCGTATCAAGATACTTTTTAACATCTGCTTCTGGTCCTATAAGTATTCCACCAGAAATAATTTTTTTATCTATTCCCATCCTCATAGCTTCAAGAACTTCGGTGTTATTTGCCCCTGGGACAATAACCCTGTTTGACATACCACTGACCATATTCACAAGCTCATCATAATCTTTGAACTTTATCATAATGCCCTCCAACGAAATAGTGTTCAGCGATTAGAAATTAGTAACTAAAGTATTATTATTTCTGCCCACTGCTCACTAATTATAGACCTTTATTTTTTTAGGATTTTTTAAAGCACTTTCACACGCAACCATCAAAGCCGTCATCTCATCACCACCCGGATAAACTATCACGGGTGCAATCCAACCAACTCTCTTTTTAATCTCAGGAACTATATACTCATCATCATAGACTATGCCACCAGTTAAAACTATAGCATCAACCTTACCCTCAAAAACAGCAGCAGCAGAGGCTATCTCCTTTGAAATCTGGTACGCCATAGCAAGGAGTATTTCCTTTGCTTTTTCCCTCGTAGCTAATTCTGGTTTAAGCCCTGATGAAACCTCACCAGTTTTTATATATTTTTTTATAGCAACAATATCGCTCGTTCCTAAATAAGCCACAAGTCCACCCTTACCTTTTATCTTAAGCCTGATTTCATCATAAGTGTATTTTCCTGAAAAACACATTTTTGCAAGTCCACCTGCAGGAACTCCACCACTTCTCTGCGGAGTGAATGGCCCCTCACCATCAAGAGCATTGTTAACATCAACAACCCTTCCATTCTTGTGAGCACCTATTGATACTCCTCCGCCACCATGCATAACTATTAAATTTGATTCTTCATACGGTTTTCCCAACTGTCTTGCAGCATGCCTTGCAACTCTTTTTTGGTTTAGAGCATGAAATATGGATGTCCTCGGATTTTCAGGCATACCAGAATATCTTGCTATAGAATCCATTTCATCAACCACAACAGGATCAGCAATGAATGCCTTAACCTTTATCTCATCTGCTATGCTCCTTGCTATTAATCCACCTAAGTTTGATGCATGATCTCCCCATTTACAAGTCTTCAAATCTTCTAACATTAAATCGGTTACCTCATATGTACCACTTTCTATTGGTTTTAACATTCCACCCCTTCCTATAACTGCATTTATTTCAGATAAATCTATATTATTTTCTTTAAGCGATTCCATAACAATATTCTTTCTCATATCAAACTGAGCGGTTATCTTCTGATTTTCAAATGGCTTTAAATCATCCTGAGCATATCTGACAACCTTATGAAATACAAGCTTCCTTCCTTTAAAAAAACTGACCTCATCGCTTGTAGAACCGGGGTTTATAACAAGTATTCCATAATTGCTCATAACGCCTCCAATAAGACAGAAGTCAGCGGTCAGAGGACAGAAATCAGAAGACAGAATTAAGGTAATTCCTTATTTCCGTCCCTGCCTCCTTCCTACTGCAGACAGGTATTGGGCACTGACCTGACCCTCAGTAATTACTATTCATCAGCCATATTAATATTATAGCTACCACAACCGTCTCTCTTCACTTTTAATTATACAATTTTTTTTATAACTTGGAAATTGATTATAAATTTTTATGTTCTTATTTATTTTTATAGAATAATCTTATATGAAAAAATGCTTGATATTTTATAACTCACAGAACAGTGAAAACTTAATAATCCTTGAACGAGTCAAGAGAATTTTAGAGAAAAGCGGGATAGATGTCAAGGAGCTCTGCATATCAAAAGATCAGTGTGAAAATATTGATGTTGATTTTGCAGTATCAATTGGAGGTGATGGAACTGTTCTTTATGCATCCCATTACTTAGCTTATAAGGACATACCACTGATTGCTATAAAAGCTGGTGGGCTTGGATTTTTAAGCAGTGTTGAAGTAAACGAGCTCGAAAATTTTATAAACAATTATTTGGGTAATAACTATAAGATAATAAACAGAACACTGTTAAAAATAAAAATAAAAGATAAAGAGTTTGTAGCCTTAAACGATTGCGTGATTAAGTCAAGGGATCTGAGAACATTTTATACAGAGATATTTTTCTTCAATGATAGAATAAGCACATACTTCTCAGATGGAATAATCATATCAACTCCAACAGGCTCAACAGCATACAACCTGAGTGCTGGTGGACCAATAATACATCCACATTCAGCCGTTATGGTTATAACACCAATATCACCGCACACACTTACACACAGGCCCGTGGTTCTCCCTGACAAATCATACCTCAAAATAAAGGCATATGAAAAACATTCTCCAAAGAATACAAACATTGTTGTATCACTTGATGGACAGATTACCATTGATTTGGCTGACAGCGAACTTGAGATATCAATATATGAGAAAAATCTCAAAACCATAGTTTCAAAAAATTATTCATACTTTGAAGTGTTGAAAAAAAAGCTCAGCTGGGGTGAAAGGGATGATTGAACTTCTTGATATACATAACTTTGCAATAATAAAGGAACTCACAGTAAAATTTTCTGATGGGCTCAATGTTTTCACCGGCGAGACAGGTGCTGGCAAATCAATAATAGTTGAGTCTGTGGCCTCACTGTTTGGTTCAAAGATATATTCAAAGTTAGAGCAACCCCTTATGATAAGGGGAGTGTTCAAACTTTCAGAACCACTTGCTGAAAAACTTTCATCAAAAAGAAGTATTGAGATAAAAAGAGTAGTTGAAACAAATGGCAGGTCAAAGTATTATGTAAACTCAAAGCCTGAGAGCCTTGCTTATATATCAAACATATCAAAGTTTGTTATAGACTTCCACTCTCAGATGGAAAATGATCTGATTTTTTCACCATCCAAACAGATAGAAATTGTTGACTCATACAACAATACAGAAGCTGAACTCAAAAAATTTCAGGAGCTTTATCATAAAAAAATTGAAATTGAAAACAGGATAAAAAACATCTCCCTCTCTGAGGAGGAAAGATCAAGGCTGCTTGATCTCTACACATATCAGTACAACGAGATAAACACCGCAGATATAAAAGAAAACGAAGATATAGAAATAGAAGAGATGATATCAATATATAAAAACTCAGCAAAGATAAAAAAAATCTTGGACTCTATAAAAAAGAATATAGATGATGATGGAGGAATCAAGAGCCTTGTTTATAATATAATAAAAAATCTTGAAGAACTCAGCACAATGGATTCATCACACACAAACCTTAACTCTGAGGCTGAAGCAATAGAAACAAACTCAAAACTTTTGAGCGAGGAAGTAACCCAGCTTCTTTCAAGATATAACTTTAATGATATCGATATAGATAAATACATTGAAAGGGATGAGCTGATAAAAAAACTTAAAAAGAAATATGCACCTGATATAAAAGGAATAAATGAAAAAAAGATAGAACTTTCAAAAAAGATAGAAGAGCTTTCTCAAACAGATGAAAAGAAAGAGAACCTGAACAAAGAAATTATAAACATAACAAATGATTTGGAGAAGTTATCAAAGGTTATTGATAAAAAAAGAAAGAAGTCTGCCCAGAGTCTTTCAGATGAGATATTAAAAGAGCTTAAGCGGCTTGGATTTGAACATTCAAGTTTTAAGATAATGATTGATGAGGCTGATGAATACAATCAATACGGTAAGAATACGGTTGAGTTTCTATTCACTGCAAATCCTGACCAGCTTCTAAAACCTATAAAATATATAGCAAGTGGTGGAGAGATTTCAAGAATAGTTCTTGCTATTAAAACAGTCTTTTCAGAAAAGAGCGATTCATCAACCCTTATCTTTGATGAGATTGACTCTGGCATAGGCGGCAACACCGCCTTTGCAGTTGGCAAAGCAGTGAGCAAAATATCAAAGAACAAACAAATACTTTTAATAACCCATATGCCACAGGTTGCCATATACGCTGATAAACATTTCAAGGTGGTTAAGAATTATAAAAATCAGCAGACATATGTTGATCTTGTTGAACTCAATTCATCCGATGAAAGGGTGAAAGAAATAGCAAGGATGTTAGGATCAAGCTACTCAGAGGATACAGCGATAAACCATGCAAAGAAGCTGTTGAACAATATAAAAGATTAAAACCTGCAGCAAGTTATTTTCTTATTTTACCAATCTCAGATATCATATCACTGTGTATGATTGAGTTGGTTGCAAGGACTTCCTCCCCCCAATTGAGCACGGAATTCATATCCAAATTCCATGGATTACCAGAAAAATCTGAAACCATACCACCAGCTTCCTCAATTATTATCCTTCCAGCTGCAACATCCCATGGTTTAAGACTGTACTCCCAGTACCCATCCAGTCTCCCTGATGCAACGTATGCCATATCAAGGCTTGCAGCACCACATCGTCTTATATCATGTGATTTTTTTAAAAAATGAGAATAGTAAGAGCAGTAAAATTCAGCCCTCTCAGCCCTGTCATATGCAAATCCTGTGGCCAAAAGTGATTCTGAAATTGAAAGTGCCTTTGAAACAAAAATTCTTTTATCATTAAGATAACTTCCCAGTTCCTTTACTGCCCAGAACATCTCATTCTTTATGCAATCATAGACTATTCCAAATCTTATAACGTTATCACAGAGAAATCCTATTGATACAGCAAAGTGTGGAAACGAATGAGCGAAGTTAACAGTACCATCAAGCGGATCCACTATCCAGATTCTGTTTCTATCCTTTATATTTTTAAGCCCTTCCTCTGCTATTATGGAATCATCTGGAAAATTATCCATTATATTTTTTTCTATAATCTCTTGAGACTTTATATCAGCAGCTGTCACAGGGTTTGCTCTTCCCTTTAGCTTATAATCAGTATTTCCAAAATATTTTTTAATTACCTCACCAGCTTCAAGGGCTGCCTTTTTTGCTGTATCAAACTCTTTCATGTTTCAATATTTAAACCTACCCTTTTCTATATCAATCATATCTTTATATATATAAACAAAAACATCGCTGAATGATTCATCATTACCGTTATACTTTCTTATATAATTTATAAGCTCTTTCTTGATATCCTTAACAATTTTTTTGTTTATGAGAGTGTCTATATAAAGCCTATCAAAATCATAGGGTTTGATAAGGTTATATTCGTTATCCTTGAGTATATCGGCACCAGCACTGCTTCTTTTTATTATGATCATACTCCTTTTATCAAAATAAATCAAAGCCCACTTATCAGGATCAAATAACTCATAATAATAAGGCCTTTGAAACTTATAATTTTCTTTCCCTATTTTTATCTGATAGTCTTTCATTTTAGCATGAGGGTGGATTGAGAGTACTGCCATATCAAACCCATACTTGTTTGAAAATTTCTCCCAACTATCCTTTGTTGTATAAGCCTCAAGATGCTCGGGAAGCATATCAAGGAAGAGATACCTTCCATCCATAAATGTCTTTATAACTCCATAGAGTTCCCCATCCAAAAAACCACCAACGTTATAGCCATTATATATCTTTAAATTCTTAAAATATTTAATGTTATCCTTTATAAAATCAACGGACGAATAACTGCCAAAAGAGGAGTAATATCTGTTGTTTATAAGATCAGAGTTTTCCATTGCTGATGACTTATAAAAAATATAATAAAATGGTGCAATAAAAACAACTGAGCATAAGATTTTAAATTTAATATTTGAAAAATATTTTTGAAAAACTTTGATAAATATCATCGATACAATTATAACTGCATAGATATTAAGCCTTGTGTATAAAGCTGCTGAGATGATAAAGAAAAGAAGCAGAAATACTTCAATAAAATCTGTTTTTTTAGTTTTTAAAAAATTATAAAGATAAACAATAATTGTTATAATAGCAAACACATAGAAGTAGAATAAATTTAAATCAACTATATCCGGTGCTTGCCATTCACTTATATAGTTCTGACAATCAGCAAGATTTGAAAAGTGGAAGAAAAATACTGAATATATCTGATATCCATATGGGTTTATAAGGGTTGATACAAAAGCTGTGATAAGTATTGTTAAATACTTTTTGCTCTTATCAAATTTTATTTTTTTTGTATCACCATATATGTATCCAAGATTTTCGTTAAAAAGCATACCAAAAAAGTATATAGCAATCATTATCAGACCATATGTAGATCCCGGATGAATATTTGCCCATAGAATAAACATAACAGCTATCTTAATCAGCGTTTTTGAACTAAGGGAATCATCATCAGTTATTCTATTTAGCAATATAAAAAGCAATATAAATAAAATGACTGAATAGTTATCAGGCCTTAGATCAAGAATATTTAACGCAGAAAAAAAGAATGCTGGCAAAAGCCATATTATGTTGAAGTATGAAACCTTTAATGATTTTACTAACAATGAAAAAGAAAAACCTATTAAAAATATATTAAACAGTTTTAAAATATAAAGTGACCTATAACCGTCTAAGGAATATACTAAATAGTATATAAGCTGTGTTAACCATTCAGTATCTATCCACTGTGTCCCATATTTTGTCCAGCTCATAAAATCAAATCTTGGGACTGTAAAATTTTCAACAATATACCTTCCGCTTGCAATATGCCAGCCGATATCTGGATTTGATATGGTAGAAATAATCATGGGCAGGCTTATCAAAAACCCTGCGAGAAAATAAAACAAAAACTCTCTTTTGTCCTTATTAAACATAATAAACTCACTCCTTAACTTGCACTTTTCTACGCTTTGTTCTCTATATGTATTTTTGCATCAACACCAAATATATATGATATAAGAGCAGACCTTGCCCACATACCGTTTCTCTCCTGCCTCCAGTACATCGCCCTCGGATCATCATCCACCTCAACGCTTATCTCCTCCCTTCTTGGCAGAGGATGCATTATTATTGCGTCCTTTTTTATTATATCAAGGTGTTTTTTTGTGAAGGAATATCTTGAATAATCAATCTTTTTTGATTCTCCACTTTTATCATGCTCATCCTGTATACGCGTCATATAGATTGCATCAGCTTCTTTTATTCCCTCTTCAAAATTTTCCGTCTCATAGTAAGATATATTTTTTTGCTTTAAAAAATCTATAACATCCCTTTCCATTTTAAACTCGGGAGGAGCGATATAGACAAGCTTCATATTCTTGTAGTTCTCCATGAGAAAACTCAGTGACCTAACCGTTCTTCCTCTTTTTAAATCACCAACCATCGCTATTGTCTTTCCATCAATTACTCCACCAAAACTTCTGTAAAGTGTATAAGTATCAAGCAGAGCCTGAGTTGGATGCTGATCCTTGCTTGATCCAGCATTTATTATTGGAACAGGCCTTTTTGTTCTGTTCATAAGCCACGCAGATTTTTCAACGAAGTTTTGAGCAGGATGCCTCATTATTATGAGATCAACATAGCTTGAAAATGTTCTTATGGTATCCTCAGGGCTCTCTCCCTTGTACTCCGATGATATTGAAGCATCTCTTATCTCTGAAGTTTTTATACCGAGTATGTGACAGGCGTTTAAAAATGATAAAAAAGTCCTTGTTGATGGCTGTATGAAATAAAGCATAGCTCTTTTATGATTCAATAGCGATGATGCAAAATTCATTCCTTCCTTTGTTTTTGTTATTCTTCTGAGTGTGTTTGCTATCCTGAATATGTACTCCAGCATATCCCTGTTAAACTGCTGAGAAAAGAGGCAATTATAAATGCGGCCTTCCCTCATAAAGTGGGATATTTTTGTTTCTATAGGCATAGATAAAAACTTATCCCAGTTTTTTTCTATCTCCATCATCTCAATTGTTCTTTCCATAAATCTCCTCTAAATAGGGTTTTACACAATAAGAATATTTTACCTTTTTTTATAATTTAAAAACTTATAAATTTTCTTTACAGGGCAAAAGATCATAATTTGCTAAAATGTAATTATGAAAAAAATAATATATGTATCAGCGATTGTTTTGATCATTATTATTGTTCAACAATACAGATTTTTAATATACAGCAATATCATCTATATAAAAGGGAATATAGAAATAAATGAAGAATTAAAAAAAGATATAAAACCCGATACAATGCTTTATATAATAATACAAAATGAGAAGGATACAACCTTTGCTATATCAGAGATCATAAATCCGGTCTTTCCTGTAAGCTTCAGGATAACCAGAAAAAATGTTTTATATCCCGATATATCCACATTTAAAATAAAGGTATACGCAACTTTAAACAAACACGGCGAGGTTGGTAATATTAAAAGCGGGGATATGTTTTCTCAGACATCAAAAACATATATCATTTCTAACAGATTGAAGTTAAGAATTGATGAGGTGAAGGATTGAATCACCTTTTCTGGTTATAAATATTCATTGCTATATCTATTCCCTTTAAAACTATTATTTTAGCTATCTCAGGGATCATTGCAAACACCTTTTTCATCTCATCTCTTTCATATCCATCATATCTTGAAAGAACATACGAAACAAGATCAACTCCTTCCTTCTTAGGCCCTGTTCCAATCCTTATGCGAGCTATATCCTCAGTCTGGAAGTTTGATATAACAGACTTCATACCATTATGCCCACCAGCACTACCCTTTTTTCTTATCTTTATCTTACCAGTATCTGTATCTATATCATCATATATAATAATCAGATCTCTTGGAGCAATGGAATGATAATCACAAAACTTTTTTAATGCTATGCCTGAGTTGTTCATATATGTGAGAGGTTTTACAAGATATGACCTGCTGCCGGCTATTTCACCTGAGGAATACTCTACCTCAGATTTAAAGCCTTTGAAATCTTTGAAATTAAAGTAATCCCTTATAGAATCCAGAGCATCAAAGCCTGCGTTATGCCTTGTATTCTTGTACCTCTCACCAGGATTGCCAAGTCCAACAAAGCATATGATATCCATTTATAACCTTTACAGTAAAACAGAAGCTTATTTTTTATCTTCCTTCTTTGCTTCCTTTGCTGGGGCTTCCTTTGCCGGCTCTTCTCCCTCAGCTGGCTTCTTTCCCTTTTCTATAACCTCTGGCTGGGTAGCTGGCTGTGATTGAGCCACAACCTCTTCCTTAGCTGTAACTATGCTTATTATAATGTTTTCTGGATTATCCCTTAATTCAAATCTTTCTGCTTTTATATTCTTTACTCTAACTATATCTCCTATCTTGAGAGGAGCTATATCTATTGTTATCTCCTGAGGTATATCAGCAGGAAGACATCTTATGTTAAGCTCCCTCATATCATACTCTATAAGACCACCCTGAGTTTTTACCCCATAAGGCTCACCTATAAATTTTATTGGAACTTTTATATCAACCTTCTTATCCATAAGAACTCTATTAAAATCAACATGAATTATTTTATCAGTAACAACGTGCTTTTGAATATTTTTGATTATAACCTTTTCCTCAGTATCATCATACTTTAAAGTTACGACTGAATTTTTAGAATCCTTCAAAATCTTTAATAAGTCATTAATGCTTACTGAAACAGTTATCGGTTCTTTCTTTCCACCATATATAACACCCGGGACCATTTTAGAATCTCTTAAATTCTTTAACTTACCTCTGACTCCTGCATCAGCTCTTTTAGCAGCATTTATAATAATATTATCCATACAATCCTCCGATAAAAATTAATCAATCAAATCTTATGACTTTATTAAATAAAATCAAGCCTATAATAAGATTTTACCAAATTTTTGAAGCTAATTAGCAGAAATATATTTTTTTAATCAAAAAGTTCACTTATTGATTCTCTTAAATGATTCCTTCTTATTGCCTCTCCAAGTATATTTGCAACTGTAACGCACTTGATCTTATTGCTTTTTGAAATATCAAATGGTATCGTATCAGTGATAACTATTTCTTCTATATCAGAGTTGTTCAATTTGATCACTGCATCCTTTGAAAGCACACCATGCGTTGCAAATGCTATTATTCTTGCTGCTCCCGCTGCCTTGATTGAGGATGCAACAGCTGATATTGTTCCAGCAGTATCAATCATATCATCAAATATCAGACAGTTCATGTCCTTAACTGAGCCTATTATGTTATAAACCTCAGCCATGTTTGGTTTTGGTCTTCTTTTATCAACTATGACAAGTCCTAAATCAAGCCTTTTTGCAAATGATCTTGATCTATCTACACTTCCTATATCAGGAGAAACAACAACAGTATTGCCAAGGCTCATATCCTTTATATAATCAAGGAATACAGGTCTCGCATAAAGATTATCCACTGGTATATCAAAAAAACCCTGAATCTGAGGGGCATGAAGATCTATTGTTATAACTCTATCAGCTCCTGCTTCAGTTAAAAGATTTGCAACAAGCTTTGCACTTATAGGAACCCTTGGCTCAGCCTTTCTGTCAGCCCTTGCATATCCAAAATATGGAATCACTGCAATAATCTTTGATGCACTTGCTCTCCTGAATGCATCTATCATAATTAGCAGTTCCATAAGATTTTCATTGACAGGATTACAGGTAGATTGAACCACATAACAATCAACGCCACGAACATTTTCAAGTATCTTTACATTTGTTTCACCATCAGCAAACTTTGAAACCCTTATCTTTCCAAGCGGGATTCCAAGCATCTCAGATATCCTGATTGCAAGAGATGGGTTTGAACTGCCAGAAAACAATTTCAGCTCCCCAGCCTCCCAGTATTTCTTCATAATCACCTCTTTTTTTCTTTGATTATCTGCCTTGCTCTTGCTATAGCAAGAGCATTATCAGGGACATCATCCGTTATCGTGGAACCAGCACCTATAAGAGAATTTTTTCCAACATTTACGGGTGCTACAAGGTTTGTGTTAGAGCCTATAAACGCTCCATCAGCAATCACAGTTTTATTTTTTTTGATCCCATCATAATTACAGGTTATTGTCCCAGCACCAATGTTTACATCACTGCCCATTTCAGTATCACCTATATAACTTAAATGCTGAACTTTGGATCTCGCACCAATATTAGATTTTTTTATCTCACAGAAATTACCAATCTTAGCAGACCGTCCTATATTTGACTGTGGCCTAATATGTGAGAACGGTCCTACAGATGCATTCTCCCCTACTACACTATCTGATATTACACAGAAGGCCTTTATATTAGAATTATTATTTATAACAGAGTCCTCTATTATCACATCAGGACCTATCACACAGTTTTCACCTATCACAGTCTTACCATATATATATGTGTTTGGATATATAACACTATCCCTGCCAATTTTAACATCTTCAGATATCCATGTTAAATCCATTGATTTTATTATAACACCGTTTTCCAGATGTTCTTTAGCATTCTTAACATAATATCTTTTTTCAAGATCAACGAGAGCCTCTTTAGAATTTGGTCCATAAACCTCATCGCTATCCTTTACAGAAACAGAAGATATAACTCCACCCTTTTTATATATTTCATTAACGACATCCGTAAGAAAGATCTCTCTTTTTGGCCCCTTTGGTTTTATACACCTTAAAGCCTCAGATAATTTTTTTACATTAAAAACATATATTCCACTGTTTATCTCTCTGATACTATGCTCTTCATCACTCAGCTCTGACTCTTCAGTTATTGCTGTTATACGACCTCTTTTATCTCTTATTATCCTTCCATAGTTTGATGGGTCATCAAGAAATGCTGTAAGCAAAACGACATCAGCCTTCTTATGTTCGAAATCCCTGATCATTTTTACAAGTGTATTTCTTTTGATAAGCGGGACATCTCCTGAAAGAATTACGACAGTCTCATATCTTCTTATGCTATCAAGCGATTCAATAACAGCCTCACCACTCCCTTTTAAAACCTTCTGCTCAATAAACTCCACCTTAATATTATTTATATTGCCCCACTTGTTTATGCTATCAATAACAAGTTCTTTTTTATGTCCAACAACAACTTTTATATCAAAACTATTTATATCCTTGAGTTTATTAAGAATATTATAAATGATAGGTTTGTTATCAAAAGAATGCAAAACCTTTGGTAAATTTGATTTCATTCTTGTTCCAAGCCCTGCCGCAAGAACCAGAAATGTTTTTTCCATACTTAAATTTTACTAAATTTTGATAGTTTGAATTTATTTTTATTTATTTTAATATAAATAAATTTAAAAAATTAATAAAATATAACTTAACAAGGAGAGTTATATGCACATCACAAAAGAACAGATATATTACTATGATACAGATGCTGAGGGTGTTGTTTATTATGGTAATTATATGAGATTTTTAGAAGTGGCCCGCACAAAGTTTGTTGAGGATTTAGGCTTTAATTTGAAAAAGCTTGCCGATGATGGTTTTCTTTTTGCAATAAGAAAACAGGAGATAGATTATAAAGCACCAGTATTCTATGGTGAGACAATAGAGATAAGAACAAGGGTAGATGAGATAAGCCCTTACAGGATGAGATTTTACTATGAAATTTATAACTCAAAGGGTCAAAAGACAACAGTTGCAAGGACTGATATGGTGAGCGTCAACAGAAGTTTTCATCTCTCGGAGATGTCTGAGGATCTTTTTAATAAAGTCAAAGAGACAATAGAAAGAGATAAGAGCTCCAAGCTTTGAAAAACTCAAAACCATTAGTGTTCTGTTAAGTTAGTTCTTGATAGTTATTTAAATTTATGGTATTATCTTATTAATGGAGGTAATGCCATGAGTCAAAAAATCAACCATATTAAATTAAATAAGCAAGAACGTAAATTCTTGCGGGAAATTATCAAATCAGGTAAAGGGAGTGCCCGTAAAATAACACGATCTCGCATATTACTATTAGCAGACAAAGGCAAAACAGACAAAGAGATTGCTGATGCATTAGATGTTTGTTTGACTACCATATATTATATTCGTCAACGTTATTGCCGTGAAGGATTAGAGGATGCGATTAACGAGAAGCCTCGTTCTGGACAACCTATAAAAATTACAGGTAAAGCAATGGCCAAAATTACTGCAATAGCCTGCAGCAAGCCACCGGAAGGACATGCCCGCTGGAGCTTGCGATTACTGGCTGATCGTATTGTAGAACTGAACATTGTTAAGACCATTTCTTATCAGAGTGTGCGGACTACATTAAAAAAAACGAACTTAAGCCTCACTTAAAGAAACAATGGTGTATCGGCAACATGACCACAGAATTTCTTTGGCGTATGGAACAAGTTCTTGATGTTTATGAACGCCCATATGATATTCACTATCCTGTTGTTTGTTTTGATGAACGTCCATGCCAACTACTCGGTAATGTTCTTATGCCTATTCCTGTGAAGACTGGTCGCCCAGAACGCCAGGATTATCATTATAAGCGACACGGAACCTGTGCTGTGCTTATGGCTGTTGAACCATTAGCCGGACATCGTATTGTTAAAGTCACAGAACGAAAAACAAAAAAGGATTATGCCGAATTTATGAAAACTGTCGCTTCATATTATAAGAACGCTGACAAGATTATTTTAGTCCAAGATAATCTTAACACACACAATCCTTCATCTTTTTATGAAATCTATAACGCGCCGGAAGCGTTTGCACTGTCTCAACGATTTGAGATGGTATATACACCTAAGAAAGCCAGTTGGCTCAACATGGCTGAGATAGAGTTATCTGCATTGTCCAAACAATGTCTTGACCGCCGTATTGACAAGATGAGAGTCATGTCAAAAGAGGTTCTGGCATGGTCAGCAGAACGCAATCGTTCAAGGACAAAAATTACATGGCATTTTACAAAGAACAAGGCTCGTGAAAAACTTAATAGAGTTTATGTAACTATCAAAAATTAAAATAACAAAGCACTATACTATTATAGGTGTAGTGACACAAAAATTTTTAAAAATGACCAATTTCATTGATAATTTTTAAAATTCAACTGTCGAAGTCTGGAATTATTGTATCGAATAATAAATCCCTTTTATTAAATATATATAAAAGACCTGGAGTAATACTGGTATAACGACCTTTTAATATATAAACGAGATATCTTCTTGATATAATAAATCCATCTGCATCTAATATATAACTACCACAATAATTATTTGATTCACACCCTTCTACTTTAGTTCCCTTCTGAGCAACTTTCGTTATTAATAATAGTGGAGTATTTCCCTTATCATAAGGAAAGTCTTTTTCAGTCAAACCTGTTAATCCTTTTGCTAATGGTTCCCAAGGTGAAGGGAAATTTGAAATAAGTGTCCATATGGTATTTTCAGGTTGTTTCTCGTTATATATACATTCATTATTGTTATTATGTGTTAAAAAAGAAAAACTTCCAGTTCTATCTGCACAAACTACACTCACATTATAATTTTCATTATTATTTGAAAGGGCAACAACCACCATCTCATTATCCTTTATATGACCGACCACAACAGCATCATCCCTCCCATCGTCATTAAAATCACCAACAGCCTTGGATAAAGAATTCTTATCAGATAATGAAAAATAAGAACTGACATGATCAATATTAAGACATACTTCTAATGTATAATCAGTTGATTCCCATATTACAAATTCTTTATTCCATTCTTTTAATGCTTTTGTTATTTTGCCTGGCAGTTTTATGTTATGTAAAAGACAATTTTTTTGATTTCTCTCTTTTAATTTTTTTTCAACTTCCTCTTCACTTAAAAAGGATTTTGAATCCTCAATAAAAGTTTTAATTATGGGAGATTCTGAATTGTTTTGTGTTGACGATAAAGTAGATATTTTTGTTTTAAATGTTTTTGAATTAATTTCTTCAATACTTTTTTCCTTATGACATCCAGTAAAAGATATGATTAACAATAACAGACACTGGCTCAAATTTTTATTTACTAACATAATTTGTTACAAATGTTATTTTTACTGACAATCAGTCGGAGTAGTATTCTCTGGAATAAGTTCTCCATGATTATATAAAAATATACATTTTTCAGGAATTATTGCTGATTGTTGTTCCTGTGGACAGCATTTAATATATCTTGAATCAGAATTTAAAATATTTAATATTTCTTCTAAATTCTTTTGAGGTGTAGACCTTAAAATGAGATGATAATGTCCTATTTCATTAGTTTCATCTCCTTCTGAACGAACCATAAAATTTTTACATGCGATCTCTATAAATCTCTTTCTATTTGATTTAGTTATAAACCTCTTACTTATATCTATTTCAGTACCATATCTATGAGTAGTATGTGGAGCTTTCCAATTACCATTGATATCAAACAGTCCACCCCATTCCAAACTCATATCATTATAATAAAGTGTATCTGCCTTCGGACAGGATAAGTTGTAGTTAGTGGCAAGATTTATTAATGATTTATTCATTTGTGGTGTTCCATAATGGTTGTAAGGATGAGCATCTGTTTCTCCAACAAGGTTATATCCTGACCCCGCTGTAAGAACCTCTAATCCGGGAACTAAAACATTTAAATAATCTAACTGTTCCCCATTACATCCCTCCTTCCATTTAAAATATTCTGCTATCCTTATTGAAAACTCTGGCATTTTCTCCCAGTAATAATATTTTACATTTGACATCATATATGGAAAATCAAAAGGACTTGGCTTCTCTTTAAATGATGAATCGGCTGGTTCGTTTCCATCCGTTCTTACATTTGTTACCTTGAGATATGGTGGTAATGGATCATTGTGATAATGCCCACCAGTGCCATAAACATATAAATATGTCTCAGTCGCTGTCCATGGCTTATTCTCTGAATTTTTACAACTGATTTCCCATACCACCTTTTGCTGTGGCAGAGAGTAATGTTCATTTACTCTCCTACCTTTTTCATCTACATAAGAATAGAAGGGTATTGATTCTTTTAATTCACCCTTCTCATCCATTATAAAGGCTTTCTTAATACAGTTATCCTCTAAACTTTTATTACTAAAATTTATGATACTCTCCTGACTATTATTCTTCCCATCAAAGTCAAACGAGGCATCCTCTGAAAAAAGACACAGACTTGGAAGCATAGCAAACAATCCTGCAGTAACTATTTTATTAATCCTTTTCATCTCTCCTCCTTTATATCTTATTAAATTATAGAAAAAAAAAAAAATGTGATGTCAAGTGAATGTTTTGGGTTTAAATCAGATGTCAGAAGTCAGATGACAGAAAACAGAAGGCAGGAGATGAGCCTGAAAAAGTGAGAAGTAAGGTTTTTTAAATATTTACATATGAAGTTTTAAAAATCCACAACCGAATTATCTCCCTTATCCCACGGTAGTCTATAAAATTGTGGGCAAAGTCAGGTATATATTTTCAGGCAGTTCCTATAATATTAGGCGGGTTGGATAATAATTTTTTGTATTCATCTTCCAGATATTTTATATATTCTTTACCACACAGTTCTTCCAATTCTATTAAAACCATTGACACTGATTTATATGAATTAGTTGGCAAATCTTTAAAATATCTATATTTTTTGTATTCTGGTTTCCATAAATGTTGTAAGAATTGATGCAGTGATACAAATAAACTAAAAAGAATTTTATCAGCAGTATGGGGGGGTACGACTCCTAAAATGGTTGACTTTTTCTCGGGGAAGCGTATATGAACAGTAAGTGGCCATAATTCATGTGAAATCATTTTTACTGCGGAATATCTAACAATACCATTTTTATTTTTTAATAGTTGAAAAAACCATGGGAAAAGAAAATCAGGTCTTTTATTCACATCATGTAGAAAATATATAACTGAAATGGCTCTTACAAAATTTTTCTGTCTCCATTCTTCAGTAATTCTCTCATAATTTTCTGGCGCAAGATTTACCTGTTCCCGTATTTCCTCGTATTTTTTTATATCATTATCGGTTCTATATAATACTTTTTTCACTGCTAAAGAGGCCAGCCTACAATTTTCACTGTCCCCATTTAAAATAATCTCAAAACATTCCTTGATACTGTTCATATAAGTTTGTCCCCTTAATCATTTTTACATATATTATATATTATAATAAAAAAAGCAGAAGTCCAAATGATTATCCGATAATATAATCTGCAGTCTTAACTTTCAGTTTTTATATAGATTATAAGACATTATGATAAGTATTATAAAAATTTTATGATTCTAAAAACCTCTTTTTGTTAAATAAAAGTTTATAGATTATTAATGAAACCACAAACAATATTATAATCTTATAAATATTGGTTATATGCAGAAAGTATAAGTCTTGACTATAATTTTTATCTATTTTAAAAAATTTCATTAAAAAGGATAGTAAAAAGAAAAACACTACATATACCATAGTAGGATTTTTGGAAACAGAGATACTCATTCCAATTATTAAAGAGTAAAAAAATGATATCAAATAAATTATCAAAATGGCTATAAGGATATCAAAATTAAAAATATTTACCAAAGGAATCTTAAACAAAGATACTATATAAAACACAACAAGGCTAGATAAAAAGGAAATCAAACTCAATCCTAAAACCTTACCTATTAATATCTCAAATAATTTAACAGGCATGGATAATAAAAAACTATCTATTCCATTTCTTTTTTCAACTAAGAAAATTTCACTTGCAAAAATAGTTATAAAAATAATTGAATGAGATCCTAATATTCCATAAAAGATATTTAAAAAAATTGCTTTATTTGCATCAATTGTATTAAATCCTTTCATCAACATAAAAAAATCCATAAAACCAATAAGTATAACTGACAGATAATAAACTGGAGATTTTAAAATTAATTTTGATGTATGTTTTAGAAACAAAAATATAATTTTCATAATAAAACTATTTTCTCCTTGTTGATTATAAAAAAAGGTAAAGAAGAAAGTATTAAAGAAAAAATCAGAACTAAAGAAAGATTAGATTTTAATAATTCAATAGTTATTTTATATTTTTCTAAATAAGGTAACAAAAAAACAAAAAATAATATAATAAAAAAAACAAGAAGATAAGATAGGGAATTACCGTATCTTGTCTGAATAGTAAAAAAACCATTCCATGCTATTAGTATAGGTGATAATATGATTAAGATCATAAATGGCATATAAAAATCCAAAAAGGATGCTCTTTTAAATATAAGAAAAAGCAAAAAGAAATAAAAAAATAAATTAATAAAAAGATAAAAAAAGGATATTAATAATTTGCTAAAAAATATTTCATAAATTGAAACACCTGATGATAATAAAATGTCTATTATTTTATTTTGTTTTGTCTCTAAAAAAAATTTATTAGCGTAAAAAGAATTAAAGATTATCAAAAAAAATATGCCAATTAAGAAAATTGTTATATTAAAATAACCCAAAGATTTATTCTTTAAGACTGGATAAATAGAATAAAGCATTACAGCCTGCAAAAATAATGTTTCAACTATACTCCTCAATGAAAACATTTTTTTAAAATCAGAAATAATTAATGAAAAACTATTTTTCATTTCTTTCCAAAATCTTAAAATATATATCCTCTAAACTATGTTCTTTCTTTGAGAATTCAAGTAATTTTATAGAATATTTAGCACATAGATTGTTTATGCTTTCCAAATCTATGTTGTTCTCAGTTTCAAAGTTTATTTTACTGCCCTCTAAATTAAATGGACAGTTTAGTTCCTTGAACATTAAATCAATATTAGTTTTGTCATCCGTTTCAAAAACCAATATATACTTTTTTTTAGCAAAAATATTGTTTTTTAATTTTAAGACATCTCCAGATATAACAACCCTTCCATTTTCAAGTATCATTATCTCATCAGTAATCTTTTCAATCTCATCCAAATCATGAGAGGTTATAAAAATACCGATATTATTATTTTTGGATAAATCTAATAATAAGTTTCTAATTGTTAGTCTTGACTGGGGATCTAATCCTGACATTGGCTCATCCATAATCAAAAACTCAGGTTTATGTATCAATGCTCTTACTAACGAAAGTTTTTGCGTCATACCTTTAGAATATTTTTTTACTTTTTCATCCTTATATTCAAATATTTCAAGAGCTTTTAATAATGGAATAGAATTATTTTCAGTATCTTTTTTTGTTAATCCATAAATAGAACCAAAGAAATATAAATTTTCCATAGCCGAAAGATTATTATAAAATGCTGGAATATCTAATACAACTCCAAATTTCTTTTTTATATCATTTGAATTTTCCAAGAAAGGAGAAAATGAATTTCCATTAAAATAAAAACTTCCACTATCCGCCTTAAGGAGACCGATAATACATCTTAATGTAGTGGTCTTACCAGCACCATTATGACCGAGGTAGGATAATATCTTTCCCTTTTCCAAACTAAAAGAGACATCAGAAACCCCTCTTAGATTGGCATATCGTTTTGTTAAATTTTTTATCTCTAACATAATACAATCATTATATAAAATTAAACTATTGTATATTTTACGTTATAAAAAGTGTATTGCTCAGCTTTAAAATATCTCTATAGTCATTACCTGCACTTGGATACCATAAGGTTCTCGGATTATCACCGGCTAAACGAAATATTTCATCAAGTCGTGCTTGCGATTCTTTGCTATTTCCCTTCAAAAGTTTTTTAATCTCCGTTATAACATCCCCTCATTAATAAATCTGTTGGCTAATCCTAACTACAACCAAAAACCTTACACTTAAAATCTCTCTGCTTTTCTGCACTCAAGTCTATAATAGGTGTAAAATAACCACAACCTACTATAAACCCCTTATCAATTTGAAGCGATAAAACAAATTTTTCGCGTTCGTCGTCTGGCAAATCTTTAATAACATCACCCAGCTTATACTCATTTACTGTTCCCTTATATTTATTCAACTCAACAGCAAATGGCATAAAGTGATCATACATATCAATCATTTCACTGTTGTCATAATACTTTGACAAAATATCATAATCAAAATATGAAACAATTCCATTTACGAGTCTTATGTTGTTTAAAAAATCTATTTTTTCCTTGTCAGGTATCTTTGAAAGAAGATCACCAACTTTAGGAACTAATTTATGTTTGATATCCTTATCATTCAAGTTTATTATATCATCAGCTGAATCAAAACCTAACTCCTTTGATTTCTTTATGAACTCATCAATACCGTTATCTCTATCCCAGCCATTAGTGTATGAAAGTATCTTTCCATTTTTAACAAAATATATTCCAGGTGATACATCTAAATTAAAATTCTTAAAACTATTGTGATTGTATGCAGAATAGATATTGCTAAAATTATAGTAATGTTTTTTTGTGTAAAGTATTGACTGCGGTGAAAAATCAAGTGTGATAATTTTCCCATATCTTTTAAATATTCTCAAAGATAAGCTATTTCGTATTATGCTATCAAGAGCTATTTCTGCATTTCCACAGGAAAGCAACATCACAAATACTATATGCCTCCCCTCATCTATTGGAAGGTTTATCAGATCTGCCTTTTTTAAATCTTTTATATCATACACAAGATATTTTATATCCTTCTTTGACGAAAACGGCTCTATATCCATATCTGATATATCTGATTTGATGTTATATTTCTTTAAGATAGTTTTTAGTTTATCAAAATCTCTCTGACCAATTAGAACCATTGTAATCAGATCCTTATCCCTTTTCTTTAATATCCCTCTTCTATCCTTCTCATTAAAAAGGTTCTCAAAAATTGTCAATTGAAAATTCTTTGAGGAGTTAAGCCTGAACATCTTGCTAAAAGCCTTATCCAGCTCATCATCATTTAACTCACTTATTATCTTCTCATCAATACCGAGATTGTTGATATCATCTGATATGCTGTCATAAAATGATGGGTTTGATAAATAGTTAAATGTTGCTTTTTCCACTTTATAGATATCATCCATAAACCTTTTCTTTATTAGCTGAGATTCTTTTACATTACTTGCTGGATCAAAAGAATATATACATTGGGGTAAACATAAGAATATCAGACACACATATAAGAGGTTAAGGTTATTCATTTCTATTAATGACACCAACTATTATTACAATACCATTGCTCATGATTATAAAACTCACGAAAGATACTCCAGTTCACTAAACTATAAAACCCAACACAACAAAAAATAATATTTTTTTCATAAGCGATTATCTCCAAAAATTCCGCCATAATCTTTTGTTACCGTATCCTCAATTATTTTGACCTGGACCTAATGAATAGGGTATACTATTTAAAGATTGTGCAAAATCTTTTATTTCTTTTATCATTTTAACTGTCCATAACTGATAAATCAGAAACATCACTATTAATACAATCAATTTTATTATAACCTTTTTCTTAATATTCATAGCCTGCTTTTATTTTATTATCAGTATTAAAACCACGATACCAATTAATAAATTTATTCCTAAATAATATATGATTAAAATATTGAGTATCCAGTCTGTTATCCTTAATAGTATCTTTTTCTTTTTTTCTGTCATTTTTATCTGTCAACTGCCTCGTCAACCACCTCTTCAGTATCATTCCTATATTAGAAAACTCTAAATCTTGATTGAATCTGTTTACATCTTGATGATTTATCCGTTAAACAACTAACTTGCCCTACCTGTTTTCTTTTGAAGTGTTCTGTGTTCTCAAAACATTTATGAATGCTTCCTGAGGTATTTCCACATTTCCAACCATCTTCATCCTTCTCTTGCCTTCCTTCTGCTTTTCAAGGAGTTTTCTCTTCCTCGTTATATCTCCTCCATAACATTTGGCAAGGACATCCTTTCTCAATGCACTTATGCTTTCTCTTGCTATTATCTTTCCATCAACCCTTGACTGAATAGCTATCTCAAATAGATGCCTCGGGATTATTCCTTTGAGTCTTTCACATATCTCCCTTGACGCATATATAGCTTTTGATCTATGAACCATAAAAGAAAGGGCATCAACCACCTCACCATGGATCAGAATCTCAACCTTAACAATATCACTCTTCCTGTAATCGCTGAAATCATAATCAAATGATGCATAACCCTTCGAAACAGATTTAAGCTTATCATAAAAATCTATTATTATCTCGCTCAGTGGAAGCTCATACTCAAGAACAACCCTCTTGGATGATATATAATCTATTTTTTTGTGTATTCCTCTTTTATCCTTCAAAAGCGTTATAACATTTTCCATAAACTCAAGCGGGGTTATTATTCTTGAATTGACATATGGCTCATAGACCTCAATGACATCACCATAGTGTGGAAATTCTGAAGGATTTCTAACCTCAATAAGCTTTGTATCTCTCGAGTTTATGTTAAGTTTTGTTTTTACCCTGTATATAACATTTGGATTTGTTACTATAAGCGGTATGTTAAACTCTCTCTCTATCCTTTCCCTTATTATATCCAGATGCAAAAGCCCCATAAATCCTATTCTAAATCCAAATCCCAATGCCTTTGAGCTTTCCCCCTGATATGAAAACGAAGAATCAGTCAGATTAAGTTTTTCTATAGCTTTTTTTAAAAGGTTGTAGTCAACTGTGTTAACAGGAAAGAGTCCAGCAAAAACAACCGGCTTTACTTCTTTAAAGCCTTCAAGAGCCACAACCTCTCTATCCTTTTGATAAATCGTATCGCCTATCTTTATATCATGTATATCCTTTATCCCTGCAATTATATATCCAACCTCACCAGCATACAAAACATCAGCTTGCTGCATTGTTGGTGTAAGATATCCAATTTCTTCCACTTTATAGCTTTTTTTTGTTGAGTGAAAGGTTATGAAATCACCCTTTTTAATGCTGCCATCAAAAAATCTTACATAAACTATAACACCCTTGTAACTATCATATATTGAATCAAAAACAAGAGCCCTGAGCTTCAAATCAATATTACCCTTAGGAGGAGGAACCTCTTTAACAATCCTTTCAAGAAGCTCTCTTACATTCTTGCCAGTCTTAGCACTTATAAGGGTACAGTCAACAGGATTTTTGAGTATCTCCCATATCTGCTCACTTGTTGATTCCACATCAGAGTGTTCCAGATCCACTTTGTTTATAACAGGTATTATTTTAAGTCCGAGTGATACCGCTAAATGCCCGTGGGCAAGTGTCTGTGCTTCAACCCCTTGCGTGGCATCAACAAGCAGTACTGCTCCCTCACATGCATAGAGTGCTCTTGAAACCTCATATGAAAAATCTACATGTCCAGGGGTATCAATCAGATTGAATATATAATCATTGCCATCCTTAGATTTATAGTTCATTCTAACAGCCTTTGCTTTTATTGTAATACCCCTCTCCCTTTCTAACTCCATGCCATCAAGGAACTGATCCTTCATCATTCTATCAGGCACAGTGTTTGTTATCTCTATGACTCTATCAGCAAGCGTTGATTTGCCGTGATCAATGTGTGCTATGATTGAAAAATTTCTTATTGATTTAGTTTCCATTGGTAAGTTCATTTTGCAGCAGTTCCACAGTTTTAGCTGATAAATCAGAGTTGAGTATCTTTGTTGATAGTGACATAAGCCTTTCGTAGTTAAGATTTCTTATATGCTGTTTTATTTTTAAAAACATTTTCAATGGAACAGAAAGGCTATCAGCACCAAGTGATATCAAAGCCATTGATCCTAACAGATCGGCAGCCATCTCACCACATACAGAGACCTTCTTTCCTTTTTTGTGTGCTGTCTGAAATACAAGATTAAGTATCCTTAGGACTGCTGGATGAAATGGATCATACATACTGCTGACATACTGATTGACCCTATCAACCGCTAAAAGATACTGAATCAAGTCATTGGTTCCAACAGATAAGAAATCAACATATTCAAGTATGTGATCAGTTATTATGGCACTTGATGGGACTTCTATCATAACACCGAAAGGAATATTTTGGTTAAAATCTATATTTTTAGCTGTTAACTCCTTTTTTATATCATCCATTATGCTCTTAACCTGAAGTATCTCATCAACCGATGTAACCATAGGTATCATTATCCTTACATTTCTACTGGGAGAAGCTCTGTAAATAGCCTTGAGCTGAGTTTTTAAAAGATCAGGATATCTTAAAAAGAGCCTTATTCCCCTGAAGCCCATAAACGGGTTTGTTTCAAGAACCATCTCCTTGATCCCCATGTTTGAAACCTTATCAGCACCAATATCCGCTGTTCTTATCACCACTGAAAGCTGGCCTGATGATGATAAAACCTTTTTATATATATCAACCTGTTCATCCTCTGATGGTATTCCATTTCTGTTAAGGTAAAGAAATTCTGTTCTAAAAAGCCCTATGCCATCGGAGTTCAGGCTTTTGTATTCATCAAGATTGTCCTGACTATCAAGATTGATCATAAGATTAATCTTTTTGTTATCCCTCGTAACAGCCGGAAGTTTTTTTATTTTGGATAAATACATCTCATTTTTATGAAGCTGCTCTTTCTTAGTGTTGTATTCCTCAATCATCCTTGGAGTTGGATCAACTATTACAAGCCCATCCTCACCATTTACTATCACAAGGTCATCATTCTTTATTATTTTGGTTATATCACCAAGTCCAACAACAGCAGGGATACCGATGTTCTGTGCAAAAAGTGCTGTATGACTTGTTTTTGATCCGAGGTTTATACAGAAAGCAAGTATGTTTGCATGCTTTCTTATATTTAATATATCGGCTGGATATATATTGTTTGAAACAAGTATAACTGACTCATTAATATTCGTAACAAAATTTCTTTTTGTGTTGGTAAGATTAAATATTATCTTCCTTGATATCTCTATTATCTCATTTTTTCTCTCAACAAAAAAACTGTTATTGATATTATCAAACTTTTTGAGTATTTCCTCAATCTTAACAGTCAATGCATACTCTGCATTGTATTTTTCATTTGTTATAAGGTTTATAACATCCTTTGTTATAAGAGGATCCCTGAGTATCATTGAATGAGCATCTATTAGTTTTGCATGCTCCTTTCCGAGCGATTCAAGGACATGTGTCCTTATAACATCTATATCCTCCTTGGTTTTTAACAACGCCATTCTGTATCTATTTATTTCATCCTTTATTTTTTCCTTCTGTATTATTTTTTTTTCAACTACGACATTATCCTCATCCATTATATAAGCCTTGCCTATAGCTATGCCCATATTTATGCCTATGCCTTTTTTAATAATCATAGTTAATCCTCATCGAAACTGCTTGCAAAAAGCTCCTCAAGCTCTTTTACTGCAGTCTCCTCATCCTTTCCGTCAGCTACAACAATTATTTTGCTACCCTTTGAAGCAGCAAGGGTGAGCAGTCCCATGATGCTCTTTGCGTTAACCTCATAGCCATCCTTTATAAGTTTTATATCGCTCATGAACTTCATCGCTGTGTTTGAAATCATACCACAAGGTCTTGCATGAAGACCCTGAGCATTTTGGACTGTAATTTCCTTCTTTATCATATAAAAATACAAACCACAAAAGAAAATACTATAACAGTAATGACAGGATAAAAAATATTTTTCCTATCCTTTCTAAAATAACGCTGTGCAAAAAAACCAATAAAAGGGATGGTGATATATATCAAGTTTTCAATCATTTTCTCAGATGTTATATAATAAAATCCATAAAGAAAAATTACAAGCAAAAACATAACAACGGACAAGAAGAATGCTGCTCGGCTTGACATCCTTATTATCCTGTTCCAGTTGAACTTATCAAGACCGCAGTTTTTTTCACCGCCGCAGTTCCATCCATACAAAAAGCCCACATATCTTATATACAGCGTATATATTGCATAAAAAAGTGTCGGGACAAACACAGATACAAATGTAATCTCCGCTACCCCAAAATTATAGCAGCAGAAATAAAGTATAATAAAAATTATAAAAGTGAACTGTGCCACGACAACCCTCAGCCTTGACCAGAATATCCTATCACCTATTGAGGCATATGCACAAGCAAGGGATTGTTTAATATTTTCTATATCCTTTTCATTTCTTTTATCATACTCCATTCTTATAATATTTCCTATCACAAACGCTGCCATATAGGGCTGCGTATTAAAGATCTCATTATATCTTTCAATAAATTTTTTCAACTCTTCCCTATCAGGATGAATTTTTTTAGCAAATCCACTGATTATAAAAAGCAGACCGATGTTCTGGAATTTTTCATAATTAAAAACCGATTGTAAAAAAAAACTTTTAAAAAACAATATAAGTCTATCCTTTAATTCAAGCATTTTTTCTCACCTGATTTTTAAATTTAAAATACAACGAGGTAAGTGTAACAAACAAAATTCCAAGCGTTGCGACCCTTGATACATTCAACAAATAATTGCTGTTTAAAAACCCTGAAAAAGATACAAATACAAAATATACTACATAAGAATAGATAGCAAATACTATAAAATCGCAAAGCATTGAGAGAATGACCAGCTTGCCAAAATTAAAATCATAACTGCTGATCTGCCTCTCCACCAACCTGTTAAACAGATTCCTAAAAATTCTTAAATATTTTTCAATATAAGAATACAACTCTCCGGCAAAAAGCCCAATAATAAAGCAGAGATAAGGATTTATCCTACCCAGCAACAGCACAGAAACAACTGCTGCAGCTGTACCGTTTGGAATAGTTGTCCCACCTATTGGAGAAAAATCAAGTATCACAAGCTCAAGAAGCAATCCTATCAAAAACCCTTCAAGAGGATACCCAGCAATATAGCCTAAAATCGTTGCAACAAAGGATGGCCTTGATATCAGAAATTGAAACGCACTAACATTGTCTAAATTTATGAGAGAGCCTAAAACTATGACAAAAAGTGTTTTCACAATACTTCCACCCCCATATCAAACTCAACGACCTCAGCAGCTTCATACTCTCTTTTTATACCGCATGCAACTATAGCTCCTTGATATGTTTTTTCTATTCCACCCTCAGAGTTTGAAACAGTTTCTATTGGTATGATCCACAACCTAACCGGCAGTGAAAAGGTAAGCTTTATATTCCCTCTTACCCTATCATAAAAAATATACTCCCTTATGTCCATTACATCCCTTTGAGCTGCCACAGCAGGCGATGAAAAAGCGAACACCAACTCTGAAACATAGAATATATTTGCTTTAAAATTTGAACTGTTCTTTATACTGTACTTGGCTCTAAATCCATCTTTTTTTGAGTCTATAATTATTTTTTTCGAGAGATCAATAAAAATCTTTTTATCACCATCCCAGCTTATACCGCTTCTTTGAAGCATTATCTCAGCTCCATCCTTGCTTATGCTGGTAGAAAAAGAGTATGGCTGTGGTATAAAGTCTCCAACCTCCCAATATTTCACAGTCATAAAATCATTTATACTTGTATCAGGTGCCACAAAGTGATCAATCAGGCTTGCCCTGTGATGCCAGTCATAGCTGAGAGAGCTTTTTATCTCCTCACCCATATTTTTCCCATTTATATCCTTTGGAGGCTTTAAATGATATGCCTCTTTTTTTCTGTCCATAACAGCTGAAAGATTTACATACTTATTCTTGCTTGAAAACTCTGTCAGTGAACCACCGTAGGATGGTGATACTATAAAGAAATTATTTTTCGATTCTATTAAAATATCATCCTGACCATCAAAATCAATATCCATATTTTTAATATCTATTCCCTTTTTTTTCTTTTTAAATATTATATCCTGAGCCTTTAAAAGATTTTCATACACAGCCATTCTTATATGCGGAAGATATACCCCTCCAAAAACACCATGCCACCAGCCACAGTTGCACTCAGCCATATGAAGATAATTTTCTGCCTCAGGATCATATGAATCCTCAACAAGCGAGCTTACGTAAAATGTTCTTTTATGCATAAGATTTGATTGTCTGTACTTGGTAAAGAAATTTTCAAAGAATCCACCCCTGACAAACTTTTTAAGCTCTTGAGAGGTGTTCTCTCTGAAGTTTTCTATGCTATTCTGCTCCTCAGCCTCAAGCGCCCACTGTGAAAGCTCAAAGTATGATGTGTTTGGTATATAAACAAGCTTTTTTGGCTTCTCATCAATACAATCACACAGCCTTGACATCTCTATACCAGAATTTTTTATGGTTTCAAAAAAATTTAAAAGCCATTTATTTTCATAAACAAGCCTATAACTCTCAGGCCACAGACCAAATTTTTCACCATCATCAGCCATAACAAAAATCCCATCATCAAAACCGTTTATATATTCAACAGTTCTATATGGCTCTTTGTATGGTATGAGATATCTGAGATTGTGATTGATTGTAAAAATATATATTTTTTTACCGTTGTATTCCGTTGTAAAACAGCTGTTTGACTCTGACTCTTTTATACCTGATGTAAGGAGATGAGTATCATCAACGAGGGTATATTCTATGCCTGATTTTTTTAATGTCTCAGGGATTGTCGTGTTAAAAACCCTCTCCGTAAGCCACAATCCCTTTGGCGAAACTCCAAATCTTCTGCTTATGTAGTCATTCATCTTTTTTATCTGAGCTTCTCTATCCCTTTCGGGTATGACACCAAGCACAGGCTCATAATATCCGCCCGAGAGTATCTCTATCTGATCTCTTCTAACCATCTCCTTAAGCTTAATAAGGTACTCCTGTTCATTTTTTTCAAGCCAATCATAAAGTATGCCTGAGAAGTGAAAACATACTTTTGGATACTTTAAATCATAGACAAGATCAATAAAAGGTCTATAACTTTTTTCAAAGGCATCCCTTATCACATTATCAAAATTGCCAACTGGCTGATGATTATGAACAACAAATATAAATTTTTTCATATATCACATCGAAGCTTAACGCTTGCCTCCTGAGGTATTGACTGCATATACACATCAATCCCAGCATCAATAAGCTTCTTCAATATATTTCGTTCAGCTTCGCTTAAAAAAACAACCCTACCCATAGAAAAGTTTCTTCCCTTAGCATAGTGTATTCCACCAAGATTAAGCCTTTCAATCCTAACACCACTTTCCACAGATAAAAACACATCTTCAAGTGATTCAAAAAGAACAAGATAATTTTTTTTATTATCAAAAATAAATTTAATTAAATCTGGCGGATCTATAAAATCAAGCAGGACACCATCAGGCACAGAAAATTTCATAATGTTTTTCCTCATATCATCACTGACAACAGCTCTGCTTGAAACAACTATATGATTGATTGAAAATGCAGCGAGCCAATTTTCAACTACCTGACCGTGAATAAGCCTGTCATCAACCCTGAATATAATCATTTATTACCACCAGTAAGAATTGATTTCACCTCACATATTGCTTTCTTGCCCTCAAGCAGTATCTTTTCTATAAGTGCATCAAAATCCATAGTATCCTTCAGATTTAAAGCATATATAAGCATGGTCATATTCACACCACAGACAACAGCTGAACGCTTAATATCCTTAGCAAATGGTAAGACAACATTCATCGGTGTACCACCTGGTATATCAACAAAATAAATAATATCAGAGCACTTTTTCTTTATCTCCTCGGTAGCTCTTTCAACATTAACCCTGACATCCTCTATTGACATCCTTGAATTTATTGAAACGGAAAGAACATTTTCTTTCACACCAACCACATGCTCACTAGCCTCTACCAGATAGGCTCCAAAATCACTGTGTGTAACAACTATTATACCTGTCATCACTTCCTCATATCCCTGTGAAACTCACTGACATCATACTTCATATCTGACAGCCTTTTAGATATATCATCCACAACAGCAACACTTCTATGTCTTCCACCGGTACATCCAATAGCAATTGTAAGATATGATTTACCTTCTTTTATATAAAGCGGGATAAGCTTTTTTAACTGCTCTGTCCATTCATTTATAAATTTATTGTAAACAGCTGAACTGTTAAGAAATTTTTTAACTGCAGCATCAAGCCCTGTCTTTGCTTTGAGATTTTTTTCATAATAAGGATTTGGAATAAACCTCACATCCATAACGATATCAGCATCAAGTGGTATCCCATACTTATAACCAAAGGAAACTATATTAATCTTGAAATCAGATATATTTTTTAGATTGACAAATGAGGAAAGGACTTCCTTTAACTCTCCGAGCGTAAGCTTTGTTGTATCTATTATCTTATCAGCCTTTTCTTTAAGTGGCTCTAGCATATTCCTTTCCTTTTTTATTGCCTCAGTCAGATTCTCACCAAGAGGGTGTCTGTGCCGCGTTTCAGAAAATCTCTGGAAAAGAACCCTGTCATCGCAATCAAAAAAAAGAATTTTGTAATCAAGATTGGAATCATCAAAATACTTCAAAAAATAATTAAAGTTGATTGAAAATTTTGCTTCTCTTATGTCTATGCCAAGGGCAACCTTATTTAAATAATCATCCTTTTTTATGAGATCAGCCAGATGTGGCAAGAGTTTGACAGGGATATTATCTATACAGTGAAATCCAAAGTCCTCAAAACATTTTAGCGCCTGACTCTTTCCCGCTCCGCTTGTTCCTGTTATGATGAATATATAGTTTTTCATTTTTGTTTCTTTATCTCCCTGTTAACTATATCATTAAGCTTCTTTGCAGCAAAATATCCTGAGTTTTTAAGCCTCTGATTCAGTGCTGCTATCTCAATTAAAACTGCAAGATTTCTTCCGGGTGTTACAGGAATGTTTAAAAGCGGCAGGTCAATATCAAGTATATTTACTGTTTTTTCAACAAGCCCGGTTCTATCATACTTACTAAGATCAAGCCCAACGGCGGATTGCAGATAAACCTCAAGCTCTATCGCAGAGCTTGGAAGTATCGCACCAACACCAAAAAGCATCTCCACATCAACTATCCCTATTCCCCTTACCTCCATAAAATTTTTTGTAATCTTTGGAGATGTCCCTATAAGTATATGACCTATTCTTCTCTTTATTTCTACCACATCATCGCTTATCAATATATGACCCCTCTTTAAAAGCTCTATTGCACACTCAGACTTTCCTATGCCAGGATCTCCCTGTATCAGAACACCAAGCCCATAGACATCAACGAGCACCCCATGCAATGTTATGGCAGGAGCAAGTCTATCATCGAGATACATCGTTAGTTCTCTTACAAATGTTGCAGATTCAAATGGCGTAACAAAAAGTGGTATATTGTTTTTTTTAACGGCATCCAATACCGCCCTGTTAGGTTTGAACCCACCAGTAACAACCACACATGGGACATCACCCTTTTGAAACATCTGATTAAGATTCTTAAGAATTTTCTTATATGGAACGGAGTTACAATAGAAATACTCACCCTTGCCTATTATCTGTATTCTTTCAGCTCTAAACTGATCGAGGAAACCTGCCATAGAAAGGCCTGGTCTGTTAACCTCGCTGACCGTAATTTTTTTATCAAGATATTTTTTACCAACTACCAGCTTCAGTTTAAAATCATCACCCTTTTCTTTTAAAAATTCTTTAACAGTGATATACTTATTATCCATTTTAAAGCTTATCTTTTCTCAGGCAGCAGTATCCCGTATGTACTATCATATCTCTTAAAAACAACCTGAGTCTGCTTTGTCTGCTTATCAACAAAAAGCCAGAAGTTATAGCCCAACTTCTCCATCTCTGCCACAGCCTCTTCCCTTGTCATAGGCTTGACAGGAACATTCTTTACAACCGAAAATATTATATCGTCAACAAGTGGTAAGGCAGTAAAATCCGTATTATCATCAGATATCTTTCTGAAATCAACAATCTTTTCTTTATATTTTTTTGCTTGTTTTTCTATCTTGTCAAGCACCCTATCCATTGCAGAGTAAAGATCATCAGATATGGCAGTTGCCTTTATAGTCTGATGCCCTATATGGGCTATGATCTCAGCAAAATGCTGTTTTTTTTCAACACCAACAACAACCTGAACCCACACAATATTATTTATATATCCGAGCGTGTTCTCAATCTTTTCCTCTATAAAATTCTTTATAGCATCTGTAAGCTTTATTTTTCTGCCAACAATACTTATTTTCATTTTTTCCTCCATTTTCAATCACCTGATAAGATGTTCATACGATAACATAGCAGATAAACTGAAAAAAATCAATAGTTATCTAGGGTTCACTGAAAAAGTCTATTTGAGCAATAAAGCAAGGATTTTCGTTATGAGGCGAGGAAGAATGAGCGAGCATACTACAAAGTAGTCTGTAAGCGAATTCTGACGAAGCCGTAGTAGAAAAGCATTGAGTTTATTGCCAAAAGAAAGATAAGAAAAGTGCAAGGTTTTTGCAACATTACCCTAAAAATCGTGCACTTTCAAAACAATAATCTACTATAATCAAGACAATTATTCATTGGGAAGATTATCTTTCGTTAGACTTTTTCAGTGAACCCTATCTGCCAATATTATCAGCACAAAACACCATCGTTTCTATAAATAATTATACAATATTTATGCTCTAAAAATGGAAAGTAAGAGGTTACTCATCTGATTAAATTATTATAATGTGATCCTAACTGTTGTCCCTTCTGAAATCTTTGATTCAACCGTTATATTAGAATTATGAAGTTCGACTATCTTTTTTACTATACTCAACCCGAGTCCCCAGCCTTCGGTCTGGCCGGTAAAGTTCTGCTCAATCTGATAAAAATTATCAAATATTTTGTTCATTTCATTTGATGGTATGCCATTACCATTATCAGCTATCTCAATATATTTTTTATCATCCACAAGTTTTGATATAAGCTCTATCCTCTTCTTATCCTTTGAGTTAAATTTTATACCATTTTTTATTAGCTCAATAATTGCTTTTTTAAACAGATCTTTATCCACCTCTATATCAAAATTATCATAAACTTTTTTTTCAAATTCAACACCAGAGAATTTGCTGCGTTCAAAAGAAATAATTTCATCAAGAAAGTTATCAATGCTTAATATGGAAAGTTTGAGGTCAGAACTCTTCTTAGATTCTATCGTTGAGAAATCTATCATCTCATCCACAAGACCACTTAATTTAAAACCCTGACAGACTATAGATTTTACAGCCTTTTGAGCCATATCATCCATACATTTAATATTTTCAAGTATCTGAGAATATCCGATCATAGATGTTATTGGAGTTTTAAACTTGTGAGAGACAAGCGACAAAAATTCTCTTGATATTCTTGACTGGATTATGCTCTGTGTAACATCGTTAAATATCCACACAAGCTCCTTTGAATTCTCCTGATGTAAAAAATTTTCTGATATCAAGCTGCATTCAAGAATTAGTTTTTGTGGTTCATTTTTTTCTATAAAAAATTTTAGATTCTTCTGATCTTTTATAACAGTATCAATGTCAACATCTGTAATAAAGGATGATAAAAGCTCCTTTATATCTTTATGAATTTTTTCATTGTGCCCCAGAAAATTTACAGCAGAGTCGTTTATTGTTTTAATAACTCCATTTTCATCCGTTACTACAACACCTTCACCTATTATTTTAAATATGTTCTCAAGCTTGTTTTTTTCATCCCTAACACTGTTAAAAAGTCTTGAGTTTTCTATGGCAACCGCAGCCTGAGATGCAAAGGCTTCAAAACTATTCTTGTCCTCCTCATCGAAATCTCCATCAAGCTTGTTTATCGCCTGAACAACACCTATGGTCTTCCCCTTTATTATCATAGGACATGTCAAAAGAGACCGCGTTGTGTATCCACTTTTTTCATCCACCTTTTTGGTATGCCTCTCATCAGATGAAATATTATTTGAAATTATTGATTTTCCATCCCTTGCACAGATCCCAGCAATTCCTTCACCGAGTTTAAGTCTTATCTTTTTTAAATCATTATCTAGGTCCAGAGCGACATGGAAGTAAAGCTCCTGAGTCTTTTCATCAAGCAGATACAAGGATGCCCTCTCACAATCAACAACCCTTGTTGCAAGCCTCATTATAGTCGTGAGCAGATCTCCAATATCAAGCTTTGATGAGAGAAGCCTTGAAACTGTTACCAGCATCTCAAGTTTGTTTATTGTATTGCCCATCAGAAATTAACCCCTAATTTAAATTTCCAGAAACTATCATTGTTTTTACTTTTAAAATCTGCATAGTTATAGCTTATATCCATAGAATAGTTTTCATTCTCATCAAGTATGGCCTCAAATCCTGCAGAGTATGAGTTTATATCACTGCCTTTAGCGTTCAACCTGTCAAAACCTGTATAAAAATAGCTATTAAAATCAGGTTTGAAGCTCCTGCCAAAACGAACTCCAAAATCTGAATAAAGTGTTGAGGTAAGAGGCCCTAAATAATTATAGTTTACAAGATCACTGTTATCAGCATATCCATAAGAGTGTCCATCATATGAAATATTTAAAGCAGCCTTTAAAAAAATAAAAAACTGATTGTAGTAGTCCTTTTCAAAGCTTGATTCGATAAAAAAATCGTTATATCTTGATGACAATATCTTCTGACTCTGATATGAAATAAAAAGTGAGTATGTAGAATAGATCTCATCACCGGCTTTTATAAATCCAACACCTGTTTTAGCACCAACGGAGCTCGTATCATCCTTATCAAAGTAATAAAAAGGTTTTACTGTTATAAAAAAATTTTTTTTAAGGTAATGGTTGTATATAAGACGTACCGAGTTAATGCTCGGATAGTGTTTGCTGTTATAAAGTGAATAATTTATTCCACACAAATTTGAGGTTGATAATACGGTCTGGTATGTAAGAGAATACCTGTTAAAGCCATCGCTCCCACTAGTATAAGAAAAATCTGAAAGACTTTTAGAGTTTAATGTTGTCAGACAGCAAAACATCATCCCCAATAATAAGAAATTAAATCTCATAAAAATATTATATTATATTTTTTGTGATAATAAATTAGCTAAAATATATTTATGATCAAAGAAATTGTAAAAAAGAGAAGAAGCATAAGAAAGTTTAAGTCTGATGATGTCCCTCTTGAAAAAATAAAACAGATAATAGAGTGTGCAAGGCTTGCTCCATCAGCAAGAAATGCCCAGCCATACAGATTCGTTGTTATGAGCGGTGATTTCAAAAACAGATTTGCAGATTCTGTATTCAGCGGTGTTTATTCACCATGCAGCTTTGTTAAAAAGGCTCCTGTAATAATTGCCATAGTGAAACTTAAACCAACAGTTGTTATGAAGATTGGTAACGCTGTATCTCACAATGATTATTCGCTTATTGATATAGGAATAGCAGGAGAGCATATAGTTCTTGCGGCAACAGAATTAGGTCTTGGAAGTCTTTGGGTCGGATGGTTTAACAGGGATAAGGCAAATGAAGTTCTTAAGCTTAAAAAGGATGAAAATGTCCAGATTCTTATTGCAATTGGAGAAAAAGATGAAGACCCTGAAGAAAGGAAAAGAAAAAGCTTTGAGGATATCTGTGAATTTAAAAGTTAATACATTTTTTTTATCACTACTTCTGTTATTCTCAACAAACCTATTTTTATCATCACAGGAAAATCCACTAAACACTTCTACCACAGCTGTTTCAGAGGCTACAACAACAGTAAACAGTCCTATGGTTGAAAGTTCAAAGCAAGGGTTTGAAAATCCAGCAGTTCTTATCATAGTTTTGATTGGTATTTTAGGACTCTATTATTATTTCAGTGATAAAAAAAAGAAAAGAAAAAAAAGATGATACTTATAAAAGGAAGTATTCTTATAGACCCCCTTACGAGACAGATGCAAAAAGGGGATATACTCATTGAAGATAAAAGAATAAAAAAGATTTCAGATTCCATAAAAATAAAAAACAAAAATATCAGGGTTATAAATGCCAGCGGTATGTGGACTATACCATCAATAATAGACCTCCACTGTCATACAAGGACACCTGGCAAGGAATACGCTGAGGATTTTGATTCAATAACAAAAGCAGCTATTAGTTCCGGTGTTGGAAGCATTACTGTTATGCCAAACACAACTCCATGCTCTGATAATGTAAAACTTTTAACCAAACTTATAACAAAATCAAAAAAATATCCACTTAGATTTTTTTTTCTTTCTGCCATAACTGAAAAAAGAGAGGGCAAGAGACTTGTTGATATAAAAAATTTATCAAAATTGGTTTACGGATTCAGCGATGATGGAAGCTGGCTTTGCGATCCCAAAAAACTTGAGAATGCGATAAAAACAGCAGGCAGTTATAGCAAAAAAATATTTTCACACTGCGAATATCCGATGATATCCACATCAGCAGGTTCTGATAGACCACGATATACTGAATACGTAGCTGTATGGCGTGATTGTCTTATTTCTATGATTTTGAGTTCTCCGATACATCTTCAGCATATCAGCCTGAGCGAATCACTTGGTATTATAAAACTTGCGAAAAAGTATAACCTACTCATAACTGCTGAGACCTGTCCTCATTATTTCTTTTTCAATGAGAGCTATTTGAAGAGAGGGGATGCGAACTTTAAGATAAATCCACCTCTAAGAAAAGAGTCGGATAGGAGGGCAGTGATAAAGGCCATAAAGGATGGGACAATCGATGTAATAGCCACAGATCATGCCCCACATACAGCTGATGAAAAATCAAAATCATTTGGCGAGGCACCATCAGGGGTTATCGGTCTTGAAACCCTTTTAGGAGCAACATTAACAGAGCTTTATTACAAAAATGGGATATATCCACCAGACTTAATAAAAAAATTGACATTAAACCCTGCAAGAATATTGGGAATAAAAAACAGAGCTGCTTTAAAAGAGGGATATTATGCTGATATTTCAATTATTAATCCCTCAATTGAATACGTGGTTGATAAGTTTTATTCAAAGTCAGTTAACTCTCCATTTTTATCAATGAAATTAAAAGGGAAAAACATGATTACAATGAACAATGGGAAGATTGTATATGAGAATGGTAGATTTTTTATATAACAAAATTGCTAAGCCAATACTTTTTAAGATTGATCCTGAGTTAGCTCACGGTATGATATTTTCAGGATTAAAAATCTCTTCAAAGCTTGATATTATAAAAAAATTAATTTCATATATTTACAGTAATTCTTCAGAACCTGTTTTAGTGAATGGTATTAAATTTAAAAACTGTCTTGGATTTGCTGCTGGTTTTGATAAGAATGCAGAGATCTATGACGTTATCGAATCCTTTGGATTTGGTTTTATGGAAATTGGCAGTGTGACATTAAACCCGCAGCAGGGCAACCCAAAGCCGAGGATCTTCAGGATTGTTGATGAGTATGGGATAGTGAATCACATGGGACTTAACAACTGTGGAGCTATTAAAGTTCGGAAAAATATAGATAAAAAGGGAAAGCCAGGCATTACGATGGGAATAAACATAGCAAAGGATAACAAATGCGACTTCATCAATGCTCACAAAAACATATCAGAATGTTTTAAAATATTAAAAGATGTGGGGGATTTTTTTGTTATAAATATAAGCTGTCCAAATGTGAATTCATATGCTGGAAATTTAAGTGATTATGTACACAAAATAATAAACTCACTTAGAGAAATTGATAGTGAAGAACCGCTGTTTATAAAGATATCACCTGATATAGCTGATAACGAAGTATTTGATATAACACTTTTATGTGAAAGATATAACTGTGGAATTGTAGCTACGAACACAACAAAAAGAAGGGATATAATTAAGCGAAGGGATTTTGATAAAATTGAGGGTGGACTGAGTGGAAAACCACTAAAAAATCTTTCGGTTAATAAGCTTCAAAAAATAAGAGATACCTCTAAGAAGGTACCAATTATATCAAGTGGAGGGATATTTGACTCGATGGATGTCTCTGAAAGAAAAAATCTCGGGGCTGATCTTTTTGAGATTTACACATCGTTTATATATGAAGGCCCATCAGTGGTTAAAAAAATATTAAATCAGGGGGCACTGAAAAAGTCTTAAACATCAAGATGTAATCATCGAGATGAAGACAGACAGGATAGTTATTTGGTTATTTTGTTATTTAGTTGTTTAGGAAAGAACCAAAAGTAACCGCTTTGGTTGTTTTGGGCTTATAAAAAAATCGACAAAAAAAAGACGATCGTCTTTTTTTTGTCGATTTTGGAAAAAACCTTAATGGAATTTGTTAACAATACTAAAAAAACCTTGCAGCTTGGATATAATTTTTTAAACTTTTTATACAGTTTCTGATTTATAAAATCTCCACTGTTAGACTCTTTCAGTGATCCATATTTAATCTGTATATGGCGTGGTATAAAACAATTCCACATGATGTGGCAAGGTTTAATGATCTTACCTTCTCTGATTTCATAGGTATTCTGTACATTTTATCAATGTATCTTTCATAAAACTCAGGTGGATATCCCTTTGTCTCGCTACCAAATATCAGGTAGGAGTTTTCATTAAACGGGGCATCCCAAAAAAGTTTTTTTCCGTGGGTTGAAAAGAATAAAAGATGATCATCGTTTTTGACCTCAAAAAGAAATTCATCAAAACTTTTATAAACCCTCAGCTTTATATATTTCCAGTAATCAAGCCCTGCCCTTTTAAGCTTCGTGTCCGATAGCTCAAATCCCAATCTTCCAACAAGTATGAGCTCAATATCATTTGCGATACATGTTCTTCCAATGTTCCCAGTGTTCTGAGGTATATCAGGATTTAAAAGTACTATCTTCATATCTTAAAATCGGGCATATATCTTTGATGCCACATCTCAAGCCATAAAAGAGCCCATAATTTATAACCATGGTCCCTTTTACCGCTTTGATGTTCTGACCAAAGTCTTTTTATCTCCTCCTCTTTGAAATATCCTCTTTTAAGTGCCTTTTCTGATAGACAGTATTCCTCAAATTTTTTCTTGAGTTCCTTTCTAAACCAAAGCCCGAGCGGTATTCCAAAGCCCATCTTACCACGATTTTTTATTGCTGGAGGAAGCATATCAGCAAATGCTTCCTTGAATATATATTTTGTTTGAGTAAATCCTTTCAGCTTGTATGATGAGCTAATCTTTGATGTAAACTCAACAAGCTTCTGATCAAGGAGCGGTGATCTTGCCTCAATCGAGTTTGCCATGGATGCTATGTCCATCTTTGTCATAAGCCCGTCAGAAAGATATGAGTTGAAATCTACATATGTTATCTGTTTGATTATATCCCTTACTGAAACATTATTAAAAAGCTCCATAATATGTTTTTTTGCATAGCTTTCACCGCAGACATTTTTAAATTCATCTGCCAATATGTTGTCCTTTTCATCAACATCAAAGAACGAAACTGTTGAAAGATATGTTTCATTTATGCTTTTCTTTGAAACTGCTTTTAAAAATTTTCTTGATTTCCAGACCGTTCCAAATGGTGCATTTCTGTCATCAAAAAACGATAAGAGAAAAAGCGGTGGGATAAACGACTGGTGAGGAAAAAACTTTTTTATCCAGTATGCTAACTTTGTTGCGACATATCTTGAATATCCTGCAAAGTTTTCATCACCGCCATCACCATTTAAAGCAACCTTTACATGCTCTGATGTTAGCTTTGAAACAAAATAGCTTGGAACTGCGCTCGGGTCTGCATAGGGTTCACCATAGTTTACAACAAGCTTTTCAATGACATTGGTCATATCATCCCTTACTATGAACTCGTTGTGCTCTGTTGAATACATCCTTGCAACCTCTTTTGCATACGCAAGTTCGCTGAACCTCTTCTCATCAAAACCTATTGAAAATGTTTTAACAGGTCTTGTGGAAAACATACTCATAGCAGCAACTACTACCGATGAGTCTATCCCGCCGGATAGAAAAGCACCTAAGGGAACATCAGATATCATCCTTAGCTTTACACTTTCTAAAACAAGCCGTCTTATCTCGGACTTAGCATCCTCAAAACTTATATCAATCTCATCGGTGGGCAGCTCCCAGTATTTTTTTGTTTTCAACTCTTTCCTGTGAAGTGTTAGTATGCTTGACTGAGGCAGCTTTTTTATCTCTTTATAAACTGTAAGCGGTGAAGGAATGTATTGGAGAACAAGGTATGAATCTATTGAAGTAGGGTTAAGTGATAGCTTTAACTTATTAAACGATGCAAGCGAGTTTAACTCTGATGAAAACGCAAAGTATGAGTTATCAAAGTAATAATAAAGCGGCTTTTTCCCAAGTCTGTCCCTTGCAATTATTATCTTATCCTCAGTTTCATCATAGATACAGAGTGCAAACATCCCCCTTAAATGCGAGACAAAATCCTCGCCGTATTCTTCATAAAGATGAACAATCGTTTCTGTATCAGTCTTTGTTTTAAACCTGTGTCCTTTTAAGACAAGCTCATCCCTTAACTCATTAAAATTGTATATCTCACCGTTTAAAACAACATTTATTTTTCCGTCCTCGTTTGATATGGGTTGTTTCCCAGTTTTTAAATCTATTATTGCAAGTCTTCTCATAGCTATTGCTGTGTTGTTTTTTATATAAAACCCTTCATCATCAGGCCCACGGTGGATAAGAAGATCATTCATCTTTTTTATATCATTAAAATCTATTCTTTCGCCATTCAATGAAACTATGCCGCATATACCGCACATACTATTTCTTCCCCTTTGATATGTTGATTATCTTTTTAAAGTTAAGCCCGAGTGAATAGATAAACACTATCGCCGCAACAGTTATCACCACATATGTTATTATGTGTATAAGCGTTGGGAATGCTATTGACACATCCTTGTCAACCCCCCATGTCATACAGACCCTTGATATGGCATACTCATAGTTCCCAAAGTAGCCCGGCATCGATGGAATGCTTGCAGATATTGAGCCTGCAAAAACTGTCATTGCAGACTTAAAGTAATCAATGACATCTATATCAAGTGCCTTTGCCATAAAATAGTTGTTCAAAACATCAAAATTCCACTGGACAATTCCATAAAAAAGTATTAAAAATGTAAACTTTAGATTTTTAAAACATCTTCCGCCATTTTTTATTTTTACAAGTGTGGAATGTAGCTTTGGATGAGAAATCTTTAATTTTTTAAAATAGCTGAAATTGAGTATTCTGTCAGCATATATAAAGAATATGAAGATAACAATCACTGCAACTACAAGTATTGAGAGTATTATGGCAGGGTCTACAATTATGTTTATATTGCCAAACTCTGAATAAAGCAGAAAAAGTGAGAAAAGTATTATTGTATCAATCGTTCGTTCAACAAAAACTGTTGAAAGGACCATAGTCTTTGAAACTGAATAAAAACTTGATACGAGAAACATCTTTGTGAGCTCACCAATTCTAAACGGAAGTATATTGTTTATCCCCAAACCAACTATTGCAAACTTAAACACATCCCAGAATTTTATTCCCTCAACATTTATTTTTAATATAAGATACCACTTCAAAGCCCTGAAAAACATCTCAAAGAATGTTGAAACGAGGAATAGAGCAACAAATCGGTAATCGGTCATCTTCAACAGCGAGCCGATTTTATAAAAATCAATATCCCTGAATGTTATGTATAAAAGAAAGACGCTTATTATTATTCCCAACGAGGCTATGAGGACGTCCTTCGTCTTCATACAGCGCCAGCAGATCTTCCAAATTTTCTAACCAGCTCATCTGATGTTATCTCAACAATGGTAGGCCTTCCGTGCGGGCAGTGGAGCGAGTCCTTTGTATCCTTGAGCTCCTCTATAAGATGCATAGCTGACCTTTCATCAAGCTTTTCCTTAAACTTTATTGATTTCTTGCAGGCAGCCATAGCTATCGTATCCCTCTTAAGCTCGCTTGATATGTTTTGAGGTTTTAAAATAACCTCTGATAAATAAATGAACAACTCGCGAAGCAAATTCTGTGAAAGCTCAAAAATCTGAGGCATAGAATAAACCACTATTGACGATGGCCCGTTCTGGTTTATCTCAAAGCCGGCGGTGCCAAGCCACTCCTTCATCTCAACTACATTTGATATCTTTGACTGAGGAATTGCAACATCAACGGGTAGTAAAAGCTTCTGAACGACTATGCTTTTTCTATTAAACTCATCCACATACCTTTCAAAGCTTATCCTCTCTGCAGCTGCATGCTGGTCAACAAGGAGTATGGATTTCTCCGCCTGATATATGAGTATGCTTGAAAATACCTGTCCAACAAATCTTATCGGCGGGTTATACCAGAGTGGTTTTTTCTCACCCTGATACATCGTTTTAATAAAATCATTTTGGCTAAAAAAATTTTTTGATCTGCTCTCAGACACACCCTCAACCCTCTGATCAAACCAGCTGTTAAAATTATTGCTATCCTTGATTTCAATCCTCGGTGATTGATCTTTTATCTCTAATTTTTTTTCAATTGTTCTTAAAACAGCATTGAATATAAAACTCTCATCATCAAACTTTATCTCCTTCTTCTGTGGATGAACATTGACATCTATTTTAGCAGGATCAATCTCAATAGAAAAAAGAAACACAGGATGCTTTGAAAGCCTTACATTCTCATATGCCTTGTAAACCGCCATTGAAACAGTCCTTGAATCAACAATCCTATTGTTGACATAGACATACTGAAAAGATTTTGAGGATATAAGATTTGATGTGCTTGAGATAAAACCACTAAGGGCAAGGTTATCAAATCTTTCATCAAACTCAATCAACCCCTTTGATATATCCTTCCCCAAGATCTCTGCTGCTCGCTTTAAAAAACTTTTTCCCTTCTCCTCGCCAAAGTTGTATATCTCCTTGCCATCCATTATAAGTTTAAATCTTATCTCAGGCCTTATAAGAGCAAACTCCTCAAAAAGTTTTATTATAAGCCCTCTTAAATGTGCATCGCTTTTTAAAAATTTAAACCTTGCAGGTGTATTATAAAAAAGTTCCCTTACTTCAACGGTAGTTCCTTTAACAGGCGATGATGGTGATATGTTTATGGAATTAAAATCTCCACCCTGAGCCTCAAGTGTGTATCCATTTTCACCAACCCCATTGTAAGATGAAATCCTTATTTTTGAGACACAAAATATTGAGAATAGTGCCTCCCCACGAAATCCGTAGCTTGAAAGTCCTAAGATATCATTTATTGAACCAATCTTGCTTGTAGCATATCTCTCTATTGAAAGTTTTAGGTCATCACCGCTCATCCCCGAGCCATTATCGCTTACAGCTATGAGCTTTTTTCCAGCTTTTTCAACGGTAACAGAAATAGATGTAGCACCCGCATCAATGGAGTTTTCAACGAGCTCCTTTATAACCGACACAGGGCTTTCTATGACCTCACCAGCCGCTATCTTTGAAGCGGTTTCTCTATCAAGCACTTTAATTGCCATAATGAAATTTTACAAAATTAATAAATTAAAAGGTTAGTAATAATCTAAAAAAAACTTACTGCTTTTTAAATATTATATAATCTGATAAGAGAGATTAGGCAGAGATAAAAGTCAGATTTGATAAAGTTCTTTATTTCAATTGATTTTTCTATTGTCTGACTTTTTCTGCCATCTGTCTTATTTTTTAGGGAGGGTTTATGAAAAAGATCATTATGGCTGCTATGATAGTTTCTTTTGGAATTGCATCTCTTAATGCCGTTTCTGCAACAGAGATCAATAACACAGGACAGGTAAAAAAGGGATTTGTAGCATCACCACAGAAGGATACACCCGATAAAGAACAAAAAAAACATACTATGACAGGCATAATAAAGGCAATAGATTCTGAAAAGAAAACTATTACGGTGGAATCAACAAAGAAAAAAGAAATGTCTCTTACGTTTTCTTATGATGGTTTGGTTATAAAATATGGTAAAAAGAAAATTGATATATCAGATCTTAAGATAGGCGATAGATTAAAGATAACATATACCGGTGATATAAATACAACTCCACAGATAGAAAAGATATCACTGGTGAAAGAAAAACAAAAAAAGCAGAATAAAAAATCAACGCCAAAAAAATAAATAATTTTTAAATTATATTCATTAAATTATCTAATTCTGCCCACAATTTTATACATTGCCGTTCAAAACCCGAAGTAACCGCGTAGGTTACTTCAGATATGAGAAAATTTATGATTATATTTTAATATTATTTTGTTGCTAACCAAAAGTAACCTACGCGGTTACTTTTGGTTTTTAAATGACCAGATAACTTCTTCGGTGACCCCTATTTGCGAGTATCCACAATTTTTTTCATCTTCTAAAAAGCATGGCAATAGCAAAGGCAATTGTTATCATAAGGCTGATATAAACTGTTAGATTTTTTTCCGTATCATTCGGACGCGGAAAATCAATTTTTTTGAGTTCACTGATTATATAACCATATTCATTAAGATCAAGTTTTGAATATATCCTTCCATTTGGATATATGACAGCTGATATACCGTTGTTGGCAGATCTTACAAGTGGTCTTGCTGTTTCAGCAGATCGCATAACAGCTGCTGCAAAATGCTGATAAGGAGCTGATGTGTCAAGATACCAGCCATCGTTTGTTATGTTTACAAAGAAATCCACATCACTATCAGGATAAAACAAGTAGTTAAAAACTGTTTCATAGCATATTGTGTTACCTATTTTAAATCCTATAAATTCATATGGTTTTTGAGACATACTGCCTTCGCTGAACTCGCCAAGCCCGGTTATTGCTGATATATATTTTCCGAGAAATTTTCTCATCGGCACATACTCACCAAATGGAACAAGCATTCTCTTATTGTATTCATTCTTGATCTCACATTTCTGATCTATATAATAAAGTGATACATGCTTGTTATCATTTTTTGATACAGAGCCAACGATATGATTGGTTTTTGTACTGCTTATGGAAGAACACAGCCATGAGAATACCGCAGGATCATCTATCCAGCCATAAAGTGCATTCTCAGGCCATATAATAAGTGAGGGCTTTTTTGTTTCCACTTCCTTTAAAAGAGCCTCAATTCTTGTCTGTATATAATCTATTGATGTCAGATCCCATTTAAGATAAAAATCTATTGAAGGTTGTATCGTTGCTATCTTAATGCTCTCTTTTGAATTTTTAAAAGCAGTTTCTGTGTCATAATATCTCATCCTGCCCACAATAATTGATACAAGAATAATTATAAATGCTGTAATAAATCTTTTAATCTTTTGCTTTTTTTCTTTTTCAAGAAATATTGATGCAAGCAGGGCATTAATAAAAACTATTAAAAATGTTATGCTGTATGACTGTCCAAAGTATGCCAGATTGAGTATATATGGATTGTTCCACTGAGAATATGATATCTGAAACCAAGGGAAATATGGAATGTATCTTGTTATAGCAACCTTAAAAAAATCCACAAGCACCCAGACCGATGGGAGAACAAATATCATCATAACAGTTCCGTACTGTTTGGCATAAAAGGTTATAATTGTTATTATTATAAACTCAACAGAAAGAATAAGACAGAGAAGGATAAGACCAAGAATTGAAAAAAGCAAATTGACATCCCCTGCTCTAAGTGTTATATATATCCAGTAGAGCAAAAAAAGATATGTTGTAAAACCAAAGACAAAACCATATTTCAAAGCATTTTTAAGGCTTTTAATGTTAAAGATCACAAGTATGAAAGGGATCAATGCAACAAATGCAAGCGATGATATTGAAATCTTTGGATATGAGAGAAATATAAGGAAAGAGCTGAAAATAGTTAAGGCTATATTTCTAACAGTTTCGTTTAAAAAATTAATTTTCTTAAAATTCATTAATTAAATTATATAATTTTATAATGAGTGTTTTTAAAAATAAACTGGATAGAACAACAAAACGAATAACAGCTTTATGTTTTTTAATTTTTTCTGCTGTTCTTTATTATATGATAAGGGACTTTGTTTTGTCCACATCAATATCCGCAAAAGTAATGGATATTATTATTATTTTTATTATATCTGATATCATAACATTCTCATGGTTGTTAAGCATTAAAGAATATTGTCTTGATGGACAAACACTTGTAATAAGAAGGATTATATTACCCATCACAATTAAACTTGCCGATATTAAAAGCATTCAAAGAGTTGATAAAAGATTTATACATGATTCACTGCGAATTTTTGGCAATGGGGGATTTTTGGGGTTTTATGGCATTTTTAAAAACTCTACAGAAGGTAGATATCATTCATATTGTGCGGATCTTTCAAATCTCATACTTATTGAAACAGACAAAAAGAAAATGCTGATATCGCCTGAAAACGCTGATATATTTTTGGAACAATTGAAATCAAACTTCGTAAAATAATTCAAATACAATCATAATTTTAAATCAATAAAACTTTTTCAGCCAATGATTTAATAAATTGTTATAATATAGTTATATGCTTAAAAACTTTATAGATTCAATATTTGGGACCAAAAGCGAGCGTGATATTAAAAAGATGATGCCGCTTATTGAGCAGATAAATTCTCTTGATGAGGAGTATTCTCATCTTAGCAATGAAGAACTCAAAAAAAAGACAGATGAGTTTAAAAAAATGCTTTCCGACGGGAAAACAATCAATGATATACTTCCATATGCTTACGCTGCTGTGAGAGAAGCATCAAAAAGGACTATAGGGCTTAGGCCTTATGATGTTCAGCTTATAGGTGGTATAGTACTAAATTCAGGAAAGATTGCTGAGATGAAAACTGGTGAAGGGAAAACGCTTGTTGCAACACTTCCGGCATATCTCAATGCTTTGACAGGTAAGGGCGTTCATATAGTTACAGTTAATGATTATCTCGCTAAAAGGGATAGAAACTGGATGGCTCCGGTTCATGAGTTTTTAGGTTTGACGGTTGGATATGTTCAGCATGATATGGAAAATGCTGAAAGAAAAAAGATGTATGAGTGTGATATAACCTATGTAACAAACAATGAAATAGGATTTGATTATCTAAGGGACAACATGGTTATGTCAAAAGAAGAAAAGGTTTTAAGAGGACTTAACTATGCAATAGTTGATGAGGTTGATTCAATACTCATAGATGAGGCAAGGACTCCACTTATAATTTCAGGACCTTCAGAGCAATCCACTGACAAATATTATATTGTTGACAGAGTGATACCATTTTTAAAGTGTAAGTTTGTAACAGAAAAGGAAGAGTTTTTAGCAAAAAAGGAAGGGGTTGATGTGGGTAAGGGTTTTGATGCTGTTATAGATGAAAAAAATCACAGTGTTGTTCTTACGGAAGAAGGGGTTGAAAAGGCTGAAAGGCTTTTGAAGGTTGATAATATTTATAATGATATCAACGCTGAGTGGGCACATCACATAACTCAGGCTATAAGGGCACACTTTCTTTTTAAAAAGGATGTTCATTATGTTGTAAAGGATGGAGAGATCGTTATAGTTGATGAGTTCACGGGAAGGCTTATGCCGGGCAGAAGATGGTCCGACGGCCTCCATCAGGCTATAGAGGCAAAGGAACATCTTCAGATAAAGGAAGAGAACCAGACGCTTGCAACCATAACATTTCAGAATTTTTTTAAGCTCTACAATAAGATATCAGGTATGACGGGAACAGCAATGACTGAGGCCGGTGAGTTCTGGGAAATATACAAGTTAGATGTTGTTGAAATACCGCCGAACAAAAAATGTATAAGACGTGATTTCCCAGATAGGATTTACAGAACTGAAAAAGAAAAATTTAATTCTATAGTCAACGAAATAGAGGAAAGATGGAAGAAGGGACAGCCTCTTCTTGTTGGAACAAGATCTATTGAAAAATCAGAGACATTATCACAGATGCTCAGAAAGAAGGGAATACCACATCAAGTATTAAATGCTAAATATCATGAGATGGAAGCCCAGATAATAGCTCAGGCAGGAAAAAGAGGAGCTGTAACAATTGCAACAAATATGGCAGGAAGAGGAACGGATATTGTGCTCGGCGGAAATCCACCTGATGAGAAGGAACAGGAATATGTTGTCAGTGTTGGTGGGCTTTGCGTTATAGGAACTGAAAGGCATGAGTCAAGACGAATAGATAACCAGCTCAGGGGTAGATGTGCAAGGCAGGGTGATCCAGGAGCATCAGTGTTTTATGTATCGCTTGAGGATGAGCTGATGAGGCTCTTTGGATCTGACAGAATATCTGCAATAATGGAAAGATTGGGGATGAAAGAGGGTGAGGTAATTGAGTCAAAGATAATTACAAAACAGATAGAAAATGCTCAAAAAAGGGTTGAAGCAATGAACTTTGACGTAAGGAAACAGGTTCTTGACTATGATAATGTTATGAACAAGCAGAGGATGGCAATATATGAGCTTAGGGATACTGTTCTTGATGCAACAGATGTGTCAGATAGAGTGCTTAAGATGATAGAGGAGATGGTTGACTCTATGCTTTTGGAGCATATCAATCCGGAAATGCACCCATCCACTTGGAAGATAGAAAACCTAAACATTCAGCTTAAAAGAAACTTTGGATTTACAGTAGATATTTTAGATGAAACAAACTATGATTCTTTGAGAGAGGATGTGATATCAAGGGTCAAACAGGCTTATGCTCAGAGAGAAAAGGATTTTACCGAAAGAGGTGTTGACTTTAAGGAGCTTGAAAGAATCTTGTTGATTCAGATAATAGATCACAATTGGAAAAACCATCTTTATGAGCTTGATTATTTAAGAAAGGGCGTTGTCTTGAGAGCATATGGCCAGAAGGATCCACTCATAGAGTATCAGAAGGAATCATATTCACTCTTTGAAAAGATGCTTGACAGGATAAGAAACAACACCGTTGAATATCTCTTCAGGATACAGCTACCACCAAGGATAATAAGGCCGGTTGTAACCAGCGATGATAAAAAACCAGATTTAAAAAAAGAAGATATAAAACAGGATACTAATCAGAAAAGTGGAAACTATCAAAATACGACACAATCATCATCAAAACCAGCAAAGTTAAAGGTTGGAAGGAATGATCCATGTCCATGCGGAAGTGGTAAAAAATATAAGAAATGCTGTGGCAAGGACAAAGCTGACGATGGTGAAAACAAATCCGCCTCAAATCAAACCAGTAAGTAAGGGACACTGAGGCTTATCTATATAGTTAGGGTTCACTGAAAAACTCTAACGAAAGATAATTTTTCAAATGAATAGTTGTCTTGATTATAGTGTATTATTGCTTTAAAAGTGCACGATTTTTAGGGTAATGTTGCAAAAACCTTGCACTTTTTTTATCTTTCTTTTGGCAATAAAGACAATGCTTTTCTACTACGGCTTCGTCAGAACTCGCTTACAGACTACTTTGTAGTATGCTCGCTCATTCTTCCTCGCCTCATAACGAAAATCATTGCTTTATTGCTCAAATAGACTTTTTCAGTGAACCCTAGTTATTTAGGAAGAAAAATCATCAATCAGTAAACCTTTTTAGGATAGAAGTGTATAAGGGTTCTGTTTAACTCTGCAGTATCGCCTATGTGAACAACCTTAACAGAAAGGTTCTGACCCTTAAAAACAGTCTCACCTTCAACAACCTCACCAGGGGTATCAAAAGCCTGTCCTATTAGCCTTAAAAGATTCTGTTGCTGGCTATCAACCACATCAAGAAGATGGGTGTTTCCGCCCGGCATAGTTTTTAACTCAAAATTGGCATAAAGCACATTGTTATCCTCATCAACAACTACAACATATTCATTTAGTGGGACAATTGTTTTAAGCATTGTCTTCCACCACCTTTCCTCAAGCTCCTTAAAATTTTTATCCTTTTGATTATATGATTCTATTTCTTTTTTAACCTTCTGCAAAAGAATATTGACGCTATCAGCCACCATACCTATTTCATCATTTTTTGCATTGAACCTCAGTTCAAAATTTTTAAACGAGGCCCCCTCAACGGCCTCAGCAAGATTTTCAAGTGGGTTTATAACATAGTGATAGAAAAAAAAGTAAAAAGGAATTCCTAACAGAAACAGAACACCTATTGCTCCTATCACATACTTCTTCATTGCAGAGGATACAAGAGTATCTGATGTAGCCTTTGAAACCATAAGGAGAAGGCTTCCAACTATATCATTGTTGACAGTAAGAGGAATAGCTATCTCATAGTAGCTCTGCTTTGGAACAGGCATAACAACAGGCTTCTTGAACTGTATAGCCTGAGCTATTGCATCAGTAAGTGGCGGAACTTGAGAGATATACTGATCCCAGCTCATACCTATAAATCTTGCTTCTCTATGCCATCTTATAACACCTGTTCTGTTCAGATATATTATTGATGCTATTCTTTCATCCTTTGAAAGAGTATCATTCATAAGAGTAAACTCTTCAAATGTTATAGCACTTGAGTTTTTGAGAAGCCCATCCCTCATTGTAGGGGCATAGTTCTTAACCATATCTATGACATCCATCTTGAGTTTTTCATCAAATGTCCATTTGAACAGATTAAAGAAAAACACACCACCGAGTGTCATAACATAAACACCTATGACAACAAACCATAATGTCCATTTAGTAGCTATCTTCATAATATATATTTTATAATTATAATATTAAATAAATGTTACAGTAAATTTACAAATATCAGATACTTCACTGTCCACCACCTAAAATCTGATCTATTCTTTTAAGAGCGGCATCGACATCAGAGTTTCCTGGATCAAGCTTTTTTGCTATCAAAAGCTCATCCTTTGCTTTTTGATAATCACCACTCTGAAGATATTTTACACCATTTTGCCAGTGTTGCTGTGCTGCGATTTTATTCTGTTCTGTAATGATGCTCTGCTGGTTCGCAGCGGAAGTTGAAGATGATGTGCTTTCATTAGAAGCAGAAGACTGATCCGCTTCCTTCTGCTTGGCTTCTTCTTCCTTTTTCTTTTTTCTTTCCTCATCCCTCTTCTTCTTTTCTTCAGCTATACGCTTCTTCCTCTCCTCTTCCTTTTTCATTGTGCTTTTAACATTATTTATCATTCTCTCTATCTTTGTAGAACTATCTGCATAGGCAAGAGCCTTTGTAAATGATTTAATTGATGAATTGTACTGTTTTTTCTTATAAAGCTCATTCCCCTCAGCCAAATACTTATTCACTATCTCTGATCTCATCTCATAAAAAAGCTTATTGGTCCTTTCATCAGCAGGGTTGATGCTTATCGCTTCCTTTAATACTTTATATGATTCTTCAAGATTTCCAGAGGCATAGATATCAAGAGCTCTTTTAAGTTTCTCATTGACTCTGTCATTTCTTATCTCAGCCTCAAGCTGAGAAATCTTTGTCAGTACTGATGAATCATTTGGTGAATATTGCATAGCCTTATAATACATAGTCAAAGCAGTTTTTTTGTCGTTTGCTGAATAAGCTTCATCCCCCTTTATCAGATAGTAATCCTTCAGATCTGCCTCTATTTTTTTATACCAGTACTTGGCCTTAACATTGTTTGGAGAAAGCCTTGTAATAGCTCCCATCTGTCTGTATGCATCAAGAACCTCCCCCTGCTGATACAATGAAAGTGCTTTTTGAAGCTGATCCTCCATAGATATTTTGCCCACATTTGCACCTGCTTTACCATCAGAATCCTTTGATGCCTCAGATATGATCTTTGCTTCCTCAGAACTTGGGTCTATTGAAAGAACCTTTTTAGCCAGATTACTTGCTCCATTATAGTCTCCATTCTGATATAGTTCATATGCATTGTCTATGATGGATTTCAAAACATAATCCTGTATCTTTTGTTTTTCTATATCTATTGTGCCTAAAAATTTTTTCTTTTCTTCAAGATCATTTATCTTATCAAGCCCTTCATTGCCAAGGCTCAAAAGAGCAGAGGATTCATCCTTTGCTTTCTGTGCAAATATGTTAAACGATAAAAAAAAGACAAAAAACAAAATTTTCATATTTACCTCATACTATATTTATCAGCATTCTAAAAAGGAGCCCCGCCACCGCGTATCAGATCAGTTATCATAGGAGCAAGCATCAGTATAAAGACAACAGGGAATATGAAGATGAACAGTGGTATCAACATCTTTGTTGATGCCTGAGCGGCAAGCTTTTCAGCACGATTCAATCTCCTGAACCTCATATCAGCACTGAAATTCCTTAAAAGATCAACAAGGCTTGTTCCAAGCTCATCACTCTGTATAACAAGTCCAGCAAAGGATCTAACCTCCTGTAGCCCTGTTCTGTCAGCCAACCTTCTTAAAGCATCTGTTCTTGCATATCCAAACTGTATCTCCCCTATCATCTTGCCAACCTCTTTTTCTAACTCTGTCTGAACAGGTGAAACCTTAACAATTCTATCAAATGCCGTTATGTAATCAAGACCTGATTCTATCATCAGAGCTGCTAAATCAACAAACTGAGGAAAATTTCTCAATATATCATCCTGTCTTTTTTTGATCCTTAGGTCAAGCAGAACATCAGGAAGAACAAAACCTATAGGTATGAAAAGAAATGCTATTATAAATGATCCTGAGAGCAAAAATATAAAAACAGGTAAGCCCGCGGCAAGTCCTTCTTTTATATGAAGGAGTTTAAGTGGATCAGTCTTATCAGGTTTTCCAAGAAGTAGATAGAGCCTTTCAATCTTTTTGCCGAATCCCATATTTTTGGCCAGCACATAGTCTATCTTATCAAGAAAACTTTTTGATGGATCAAGTCTATCAAAAGGAGATATCTCCTTCTGAGTCATATCAGCCACACTTGCAACAGCCGTTTCCTCAACCTTTGCCGGAGAAAAAAACCTCTGAATAAAAACAAAGAAAGAAAAAGCACCAAGTATTCCAAGAAGTATAAGCACTATGCTGTAAATATCAAAATTCATAATACCTCATACCCTTATCTTACCGAGCGATGATACAACCTTTATCCCTATGCTCATCCATATGATACAGAAGACTCCGGTGAAGACACCAAGCGGCGTGGAATAGAATCTTATCATAACATCAGGCTGAAAAACAAACATAACAGAAACCATGATCCACGGCATTATTGCAACAACTATTGACTGTATCCTTTGCTGGGCTGTAAGAGCCTTAGTTTTTTCATCAAGCTTTGATTCCTCTCTTATATCAACGACTATCCTCTCAAAAACCCTTGTAAGGTTACCACCAATCTGCCTCTGTAAAACTATAGCCCTTATCATATAAGAAAGCATCTTGCTTGAGACTCTATCCTCCATAACACCAAGCGCCTTCTCAAAAGGCGTTCCCAACTGATAATTTTTGATAACAAGGGCAAATTCATCTGATATCGGTGGAAGAAGATCCTTTGAAACCATCTCAAAACCCTGTATTATATCAAGACCTGATTTGAGTGAGTTTGACATAAGTATTATTGCATCCATAAGCTGCCCATCAATCTTCTTTCCCCTTGTTGCTTTCATAGTGTTTAAAACCATCTTTGGCAATTTAAATCCTATAATTGTACCAATAACCAAGCATAGCATAAACGCAATAATATTCATTGTAATTATTCCAATAATACCAAAAACAGCTATAGGAATAGCAACAAGATAATTTATATTTATGTTTAAGAACTGTCTTGAAAAATCCTGTCTCCAGACATCTATTTTCTTTTTATAATCATCCATCCATTTTTGAGTTTTATCCTCATTGAGCATAAAGAACATAACAACACTGAAAAATATAAGCACACATCCCAACACTCCAAATATATTGATGATAAGCTCTCTAAATTTATTGGGTGGTTCTGGTGCCTTATACTCTCTTGGTGGCTTTAACATAATGCTGAAAGCATCCTGAGAAAGAACGCTTATTGCTATAACAGCCTGATTGTATTTATTTGGGTTTGAGGTAGCTATTGATTCAAGTATGGCATCCATTTCTTTGAGTATTAAATCCATAATAGCAAGTATCGTCCTTCCCCTTCCATCAAACGAACCAAAAAGCCTTGCTCTGTAAAGCCTGTCAAGCGACATCTGAAATCTTATTTTTACATCAGCATATTCTTTTACAAGAAGTGCAGGCTGGATACCCGGTCCACCATTTTCAGGTGGAAATGTTTTTTTCGTTATCTCTAAAAACTCATATATTAATGAAACAGCTGTTCTCCACAGATCAGCCTCAGATATCTCTCCCTCCTCAGGGTCCCTCCAGACCTTTCTCTGAGCCATATCAGCAAGTGTTGGATCTATCCACGCGGGCATCACATATCTTACATCATTGCCCTTGCACTTAAATGAAAAATCTTTTATATCATTTGCCCGCTGAGGATTGAGATAAAAATAAAAAAGCTGCGTTTTTGTTGAAGCACACTTTATCTCCTCCATCTGAGGTTTTGAAAAAATAGCTGCATAGGAAAGGCTATCAACAAACAACACAGCAAAAAACAACATTAAACTTTTCTTTAAAAATTTTGATTTTAACATTTTTAGTTTCATATATCAGCTCTTGCTTACATTTACTGTGACCGCTGCTTCTTCTGCTCCTCAGTCCAAAACATCTCTATAGGAACATCCATACCATGAGTTTTAAAGTCAGGATAGAACTTAGGAGGCTCACCAGTTGCTGTGAAATATCCATGAACGACACCATTTTCATCAACAGATGTCTGAACATATTTATAAATCTCATGCGTCAGTATTTTATTTTCATCCCTTCCTGTTATCTCCGTTATTGATGTAACCTTTCTTGTTCCATCAGAAAATCTTGTAAGCTGAACTATCACGTGAACAGCACTTGCAATCATCTCTCTAAGAGCCCATATAGGAAGCTCAGCACCAGCCATTAAGCACATTGTTTCAAGACGGGTTAGGGCATCCCTCGCAGAGTTGGCGTGTATTGTTGCAAGAGATCCTTCATGACCTGTGTTCATGGCCTGTAACATATCGAGGGCTTCTGATCCTCTTACCTCTCCAACTATTATTCTATCTGGCCTCATTCTCAAACAGTTTTTTACAAGATCCCTTATGGTAACCTCTCCCTTTCCTTCTATGTTTGGAGGACGGGACTCGAGACGAACCCAATGATCCTGTTGAAGCTTCAATTCTGCAGTATCCTCAACAGTTATTATTCTCTCATCCTCAGGTATGTATGATGAACACATATTCAAAAATGTAGTTTTACCTGTGCCGGTTCCACCTGATATTATGACATCCTTCCTTAAAAGAACACAGAGTTTTATGAAATCAACCATATCCGTTGAAAGACTACCCTTTGAAACAAGGTCTTTATCTGTAAACGGCTTTTGAGAAAATCTTCTTATTGTGAGGGTTGGACCACTCACTGCGAGCGGAGGAATAATAGCATTGACACGTGAGCCATCCTTTAACCTTGCGTCAACAAGTGGAACCGACTCATCTATTCTTCTGCCGAGTGGTGCAACAATTCTTTTTATAACCTGAATTATCTGATCATCATCCCTAAACCTGTACTTTGTTTTCACAAGTTTGCCAGCTCTTTCTATATAAATCTTATCCGGTGAATTAACCATTATTTCTGTGACAGCAGCATCCCTCATAAGCTCTTCGAGAGGACCGAGTCCAAGTATTTCATCAATGAGCTCAGAGATAAACCTTGTTCGCTGATCCCTCGTCAAGGGATACTGATTCTCCTTCTGTAGGAGTGAATTTATTATTGAGTCCACCCTCTTTCTTACTTCTTGATTCTGCGTGGGATCATCACTCACCTTTATCCTTTCAGTTTCAAGAAGAGACACAACATCAGAGTGAACCTTCATCTTAAGCTCCTCCCACCATGGAGGAAGCTCCACATTAACCTTCTTTGCCTGAGGCTGATTTGGTGTATCAACAAAAAAATCAGACGATCTCTCCACCTGCTTCCAGAGCAGATCACTACCATGCGTGAACTCCACCTGTGACATAGAGCTTGACCAGCTTTTTTCAAGAGGTTGAAGTTCAATAATCCTTGTTAAAATTATCTTTAAGATTTTTATCCACTGACAGTCTGGATTTTCTGTTATCAGTATTCTGTTTTGATTAAATAGCGCAGGCAGTTCATCCTCCCACGGCATAAAAGCAAGAATTTCCTTACCAAGCTGTTTGAAAAATTTTTCTACATCCCTCGGTGGAAGTGAACCTGGCATATCATAGAGATTTACCACAGCCTCAAATCTTGATAGAGGAAAATGCATCTCGTTTATATCCCTAAAAACATTTGCAGTTGCGTTGAGAGAGTTTGCATTAGCATTTGTCACCCAGAAAATAAGGTCTGAGATATCAAATGAAAAAAACTGCATAGGATAGTATGGATCAACATCTATAAATATATCAAAGTTCTGTGACAACCTTGAAAGAAGCCCATTTATTATATCAGGTGAAAGCTTTAAAAGATCCTGTCTCTTTTTGGCAAGAGGAAGAACTCCAACACCCCACTGAGAAAATGGAATTTTACCCTTTAAAAGCATACCCGCACTTGATATTGAATCTCTTCCTAAAACCCTAAGTATATCAACCACGGATGGGGTGTTCTGTATGGCAAGCATTTTATCATGTTCGTATCTTATCAGATGATCCATAGGGATAATTATTACATTTTTATTTTCAAGGTGAGCATATGCCACAGCAGCATTCAAGGCTATGGATGTTTTGCCAACACCCTCCTTCGGTCCTGTAAATGTAATTATTTTATTAGCCATATTAAAATTTATTTAGGGGGCACTGAAAAAGTCTATTTGTGCTATAAATTAGCCAATTTTTTAAGCCTGCCGAAGCCGCTTGGGCGTAGGCAGGCGGGCGAGACGAGGAGCGAGGAGTGAGCATACCTGAATAAGGTCTGTAAACGACGAGCGACGAAGTCGTAGCCAAAAATTGGCAATTTAAAGCCAAAAGGTGGTAAAAACTGCATGCTTTTTTAACATTAAATGTCAAAAACCTTGCAGTTTTGATATAAATTTTTAAACTTTTTATACAGTTTCTCATTTATAAAATCTCCACCGTTAGACTTTTTTCAGTGCCCCTATTTAATAATTTCAAATGTTATGAACAAAAACAATGAGCTCTGATCCTCCACAACATCCTTTGATGTAAAGAGTGCCCCTATCAGCGGAATGCTACCAAGCACCGGGACCCTTTTTATTGAAACATTCCTTGAACTTTTCTTAAGACCACCTATGACTATTGTTTCACCAGTTTTTATCTCAACCTCAGTCTGAATCTGCCTTGTTACCATTGACGGTATTGTTGTGTTAGAAACAACAACTGGTTTTGAATAATCAGGGTTTGAAACCTCCAAGGCTATCTGTATATCAACATTGTCCTTTTTGTTTGGATTAACCGTAGGGAGTACCTGAAGTATAACACCAAACTTTTTAAAATCTGCACCAACACCTTGGTTATTGGAATACGGTATAGGGATTTCTCCACCAACCGTAAAATTAGCTTGCTGGGCATTTTTTACAATTATCTTTGGATTTGATAAAAGCTGAGCCTTTCCCTCAGTTTCAAGAAGTTTAAGCGATGTTGCAATCTGTGTCTTTCTCTCAAAATCTCCAACCTTTAATATACCGGGTATCTCTTTCTCAGCAAAATCAAACGTTTCGTTCCAGCCAAAGCCATTTGTTTTCTGTAACGATCCGCTTATCTCAACGACATCAGCGCTTACAGCAATCATCGGATCATCAGCATATGAGTATGATGATATAAAAACAGATCCGATGAGCAGAAGACATATTCTGTTAAAACTTTTAAACATAATTACTCCTTACTTAATAAGCTTGTTAAAGTTTGCAATCTCTAAATAATGGACTTCGACATCTCCGAGTGCTCTCACAACAACATTTACCTTACCAACCTCCTGAGAAAGAGAGAGATACTGGGCCTCTATAGGATTCAATGCTAAACTCAAAACACCCTTATCTGAAAACGATTGAAGTGTTGCTTCCTGCGATGATTGTTTTTTGGCAAGATCGGATGTTATTCCCTGACCCAAGTTTCCACCCACACCAAGCACAAGAACATTCTGAAGTATGGTAGCAGTAACCTTCTGTTTTTTTTCGTTAACAACAGCATCAAATGTAACAAGTATATCTATTCTATCACCGGGTTTTATAAGCTTTGTCAACTCATTATCAACCTGAAGTGTTGCGCCTCTGTAGCTTGGTGGAACCTTAACGCTCAAACCGGCCTCAGGTGTAAGTGTTAGAAGTGATGATTGAACAATCTGATTGCCTTTTGGTATTCTTATAGCTGTAACAAGGTTTGTTATAAGCTTTATGTCACTTGGATTTCTTATCTCATATGAATCCTTTTCTATAAACTTCCTCGGCATATCAACAACCTCCACAAGGTCAGGTTTAAGAATTGTTCTTGCCGGCAGATCATACTTTGCGACAAGAACCTGTGTCGTCTCATATGCCTTTGATAGATCTTTCTCCTTGCTTGAAAGTATCCATAAATAAAGCGAAGCAGCAATAAAAGCTAAAAGAAATGGTATAAGAGTTTGTTTTTTTCCCATATTTACTCCTTATTAATTAATGCGTAATCAACTTTAAAAATCTAAAAACTTGAGCTCTGAAAAATAGGTTTTTCAATTGGCATCCTTACCTTAACAGTTATCTTTCTGATATGACTGCTTCTTGGTACATCAGATAAAAAATAGTTAGGGCCAGGAAATATCAGATGAACAGGATAAACAAGGGTAACGACAAAATCCTCATTTACATGCTGGGGCCCAACCTGAGGATCATAGCCTGTTACCTCAACCTCAGGATATATCTGCACCTCGCCGCAGGCAGACCCAAATATCTGGCACTTGACGTCCTCAAGCTTGCCACTTTCGATAACCGAAGCAGAGCTCTTGCTTCCACCCTGTGGTCCTGCAAGAAGAGAACCTATCCTTGCTATCTCATAAGCTGCATGGTTTGCAACTATCACCTTGTGTGCTATAAAGCCAAACTCCATTATAGTGAACAACAAGAGAAAAAAAACAGGCAATACCAATAACAATTCAACAGTTGACTGTCCTTTTCTAAACTTTTTTTCTAATTTCACAGCCACACTCTTTTTATAAATACGACCACACCACATCATCTCAGATCTATATCAATTTTTTACAATACCTTTTACCAACAGATTTCTATTGATTGCCGGCTCCAGCACCGAGTGAGCCTGCAGCGCCGCTTATCATTCCCTGTATCTGACTCCATAGCGAAGGCATATACTTCTTTATTGCCATACCAGCAATCAAAACAACTCCAACAACAACCGCAAGCATCAAAAGGTATTCAACAGTATTCTGACCTTTTCTCATCTTAAAATACTTATTCATCTCTCCTCCCTTAAATATATCTATATTATAACACAACTGCTTGTGTTTTCAAGACCTTTTTAAAAACAAAGAACCAATTAACTTTATTTTTTTACTTCAAGCTGAAATCAGCCTTGTACATCTTCAATATAACAACACCATCCTGCTCAAATCTCTTCGCAACTGCCCACTGGAGTGCCCTGTGCATAACGACAAAAACAACCACCATAACAAGGGTTATAAGGATGTATTCCACCGTTGTCTGAGCCTTCCTTTTCTTAAACATAATAAAATTATATTAAAACTGCAGCTTGAATGTAAACTGTGATGTCTTGCCTAACTCCCCATACGGGGTTATGGAATACTCAAGCGAATAAACCCTTCCAAGCCTTTCAGCTGAATAAACTCCTATTCCAAATGACCAGCCACTGGTTGTAGTAAGCCCGAGATTTTCTAACAGTGAATCATCATAGCTTTTGCCATAATCTGCTGAATCATTATATCCTGTTCTCAGAACAAACCTGCCATACTGCAAAACTTCCTCAGGCAGTGTAAACTCAAGACCAAAGCTTAACTTTGAATCGCTATCACTATATTTTTTACTATCAACAATAATTGTAAAATAGTTATTAGGGGACAAAGCCATACCGTATCTTGTTGATTGAACCACTTTTTTATCATCACCAGAGATGTTCTGATTAGAAAACCCAAAAGAAATCTTTCTTGACAGTTTCAATACTGCACCAGCATCAAAGACTACAGCGTTATCCTTTGTCTCATATCTATCCTCACTAACATATTTGATGCCTGCACCGAGTGAAAACCTTTCCATAAAAAAAGATTTTGAAAATACAAAAGAACCAAACATATCCTTGAACGTCACCTCTTCATCATTTAATGGAACTCCGTTATAATCCCTTACATCAAATCCATCGGCAGAGTAATATCCAAAGTTAAGACCTATAACATTTGTGCCATGTGGTTCAACATATGAGATATATTTTCCGTCATAACCTTCAAAACCGCTTATTATGGAAAAATTAAGTTCTTTCATCTGAGCAAATCCAACACCCGCTGGATTTATGCTCATAGCATCCGTTCCCTCAAGCAATGCCACTCCATTGTTCCCAAGCCCTTCAAGCCTTGCAGAACCTGTTGGAAGCTTTAAAAATGTAAAGCCACTCGTTCCTGTGTCCTTGTTCTCAGCATATGAAACACCCGAGAACAAATATAAAATTAAAAACAGCTTTTTCATAATCACCTCTAATTTTTTAAGGTATTAATATTTTTTTCTTGAACTGACACAACTCCTTGCTTCCCTGCGTTGATTGAAACTTGAAGACAGCTATGTAAAGCCCAGGAGCAACAGCCCTTCCAGATCTGTTAGTCTTTTTCCAGTTCAGTAAAGAGTCCTCTATGCAAACATTTCTGTCAGGTGAATCAGCTAAGCCTGTGATACACCCTCCCTCAGATGGTATGGGTATTCCATTACCCCATCCCGACTTATCAATGCTTTTATATGAATAAACAAGATCACCTGCAATGTTATAAACCCTTACTTCAACATTTCCTATCATAGGAAGTGAAAGCTTAAAATTCCCTGATGGCGTGTTAAAAGGATTTGGTGCAAAATATGAATAATCCTTGAAGTACTGGCAAGGATCCTCTATATATGTTTTAACAACAGGAAGATCCTGAATCATAACATCATAAGCAAGCGAGTTGCAGATATCATTTGGACATCTACCTGTTATACTGTCAATCTCAGATGTATTTGTTGAACCAAAAATCTTGAATATATAATTCCCAGACGGCACAGGAGATCCTGTCCCCTTAGCGGTTCCATACCAAGACTCGGTTATAGATGTCCTTGCTGGTCTTATCCCTATTATCGTATCAACAAGACATGCGTCCTCACTTGGACTACATATTGGTTCATCAGCAATGAACATTGTCCCTGGTTTGTATATTTTTATTGCAACCTTCATAGGCTCTGATAACTGATAATTTATTATGGCTGGAGAATCAGGCGTAAGTGGGGCTATGGCAAGGTCATAGATTCTTAAAGGATAGTTGTCTATCGTCATAGTAACCGTTGAAACTGTTATATTAGCATTTGGATTTGCAAGTATATCCTGAGCATAAATATTAACATTATATGGTCCCATCATCCATTCACCATCATTACAAAAATCTCCTTCATGACACTTCCCATCCCAGAAATCCTTGTACTTTAAGAAAGGATCTCGTGTTTCACCTTTTACAATTCTTGCGATGACAACCTTGTTTGTACCAAAATCATTGACAGTTACTGTTACCGATGACTGTCTTGTAAGGCTATAGTCTATCTCGTATGGTGGAAGTTTTACAACATCACTTGAGTTTTTCATATCAGCTATCGTCGGAACAACATTGAACTCAGTAAACATTATAGCCCCTCTTGAAACATCTATATATCCATATGCCTTATCAGTTGCATATATTGTTTGTGTTCCAGTGGAGTGAGCAACTATTGTAAATGGGTATCTTCCATCCTCAACCATATATCCATTTGAATCCCTACCATCCCAATATTCAGTGACCCTGTATCTTCCAGGCCTCATACCTGATATTGAGTATAATATGTTTGATGGTACAGCATAGACACCAGTATTCCACTTCCAGTCATCTGGATTTATCTCAACATTTTGCTTGTATATTTTGATATCTGTCCACATACTCTGGCTTAATTGATAGCTTATAGCTGCCTGAGTTGATAAGCCTATTATCGATGTTGGAACAACATCAACTATTCTAAAAAGGTTTGAGCTGAAGGTTGCATCATGAGTAAAAATATTTCCACTCATACAGACGTATGGATCAGTTATCGTAAGTGCTGATCTGTATGTTCCATCAGCAACCCATTTACCTGTTGAGTCCTTTCCATCCCAGCTCTCTTGATTGGTAAGTCCGCTTGACCTCGGCTCATTGTTAACAAGGGTTCTTATAATATTATTATTCATATCCTTTATCTCAAGCTTGACAGTTGCCGGCCTTTGTAGCTGATACCTGAAATAAAATGGATTTAATCCTGCTGCTGGTGGTGTTGAGCCTATGACCGTTGTTGACGGTGTAAGAAACGCTAACGGATCCCCCTTCGCAATAGAAACAGTTCCAACCCCAAGTCTGCTTGTCCAGAGATCTCCACCCCTTCCCTTTGTAACAGCGCTCAAAGCAAAAACATAATTACCATCACAGAGATAGTTTCCATCAGAATCCTTTCCATCCCAGTACATACTAACAGTCTGCCTTCTCGGCATAGATGATGATATTGTCTTTAAAGGAGTAGGATTACTCGGACCACATGATGTAGAACGATTGGAGCAGTTGATATTTGTAAATGTTGTTTCGGGTGGATATATATCCAAATAAACAGTTGCATCCTCTGTAAGCTGATAGCTTATTATCGCAACATCTGTTGAGAGTGGCCCTAAATCCTTTATTGCAATATCTGTTATCTGAAGTGGATCAAGGCTCAGATTAAAACCGTATTCCTTTGCAGCATCCCAACCATATGGGTCTCTTGCACCTGCGTTTATCCTGACGTAATAGTTCCCCGGTTGGACAAGCTGACCACTGTTATCCCTGCCATCCCAGAAGTCACCGTTTGTAAGTGTACCATCAGGTATCCCCTCGCCAAATCGTGGGTCTGAGTCAGCAATAGTTCTTATATCCACACTATTTGAATCCTCAACCTTGATTGTAACCGTTGCATCCTTTGAAAGCCTATATAATATATTGTATGGCTGGGCTCCAACACCTGTTATCTTTCCAACAACTGTAGGCGTTGATTTGATCACATGGATGTTTGTTACATCAACCGTTATAGGGTTTTGATTCTGACCGGGAAATGCAGAGGTCTGTTCTATGTTGATATTACCAGCCTCTGGTGAAACCATATTTGTTCTTACCTTAACCCTGAGACCAAACTGACCATTGCTCTTGCCCCAGAATCCCTCAACATTATAACTCCCATCCCATGCTGTACACACTGGGCCATATGTCTGTTCACTAATTGTATTCATACTAAATGCTGCAACATTATGCATTGATATGGTTCTTATAGGAGGGGTTGATGATGGATCCAGTGGATTAGACCCGGACTTAAACTTAAATATCTCAAATATCAGATCATCAACACCTAAGTTTGCATTTGATGTTGTTTGAATAACAGCTGTGATATTTGCACACAAGGATAAACACCCACCCGGATAAACACCTATTTCTTGTGGCTTATCAAATTCTATTCTTGCACCATCAGAATCGTTAACAAGAGATCTATCATTACCAACTGAAGCGGAACATGTCTCATTACTCCCCTCCCTCACAGTAATCTCAGAGACATAAAGCTGTTGCGAATATATATTGACTGCTGAAAAAGAAATTATAAAACCCAACAGTATCTTTTTCATAAATTCTCCTTTTTCTTAATTCTTAATAAATAAATTACCTTTGTCATTTTATATTAAAAAAATTTTCTAAAGCCACATACAGATAACAATATACAAAATTTTTAAGCTGTTTTTTCATTTTTCAAAATAATACTCCAATTACATTAAACTTTCATATTATAAAATTATACACAATTTATTTTAAATATTAGTTAATATTTTATTAACCTTATATTTTATCTATATAATCACTCCTTAATACTGCAGCTAAATTTGTATAATTATTAGAAGCAGACTAAGAGAGAAGGTTTTATCGGATAAAATCTGGATAGATCAATGAATGGAGGCTTTATGAAAGAAAACGATTTTCTTTTTGATAATCTAACACAGGATATTGTAAAAAGTATTCTTGAAACCATACCCGGTGAGTTGACTATTATAAACAAGGATGATGAGGTCATTGGCTGGAACAAGCACAGCACAAGAATCTTCAGAAGACCAGTTGTGGCTATGGGTGCTAATTTTAGAGACTGCCATCCTGAGGAAAGCCTTAGTCGAGTGGAAAAAATTGTGAATGATATGAAAAATGGGAAAATGAACAGGGCAAGATTCTGGATAGATATGAGGATAAATGAAAAGGGAGAAAGGCATAAGATACTGATAGAATTTTATGCCTTGAGGGATATAAATGGAAACTATCTCGGGTGTATGGAATATGATATGGATATAGAGGATATAATAAAAATAACAGGTGAAAAAAGGTTGATGGATGAATGATGGAGGATAGAGATATAATATATAAGGTAAGCGAACTGAACTCAGAGATAAAAAATCTGCTCGGTAGGGGATTTTCAAGCGTATGGGTTGAGGGCGAGATAAGTGGGGTAAAGAGATCATCATTAGGACACATATATTTTGATCTCAAGGATGAGAACTCAATAATTTCAGCTGTGATATTTAAGTGGAGTTTAAAGAATATAGACTTTGAACCTGAAAATGGAGTTCTTGTAAAAGTCCTCGGTGATGTTACAATATATGATAAACAGAGCAAATATCAGATTGTCATAAAAAAAGCCCTTTCATTAAAATATGGACCTCTTCAGCTGAGGTTTGAAGAGCTCAAAAAAAAGCTTATGGCAGAAGGTCTCTTTGATGATGAAAGGAAGAAAAAAATCCCAGCATTTCCTCAAAATGTTGCTGTCATAACATCGCTTTATGGAGCAGCTATAAGGGATATCATATCAATAATAAAAAGAAGAGCAAAAAACATAAATATCTTTATATTTCCTGTAAGGGTTCAGGGAGATGGTGCCAGTGATGATATAGCTATGGCATTAAAAGAGGCAAACAAAAAAAAGTATTGTATAGATGTTATAATACTTGGAAGGGGTGGTGGTTCTATGGAAGATCTCTGGGCATTCAATGAGGAAGCTGTTGCAAGAGCAATAGCAGCTTCGGGAGTACCGGTCATATCCTCTGTTGGTCATCAAACTGATTTTACTATATCAGATTTTGTTGCTGATCTAAGGGCAGCAACACCATCGGCTGCTGCTGAGATAATAACACAGGGAGTTATAGATACAAAAAATCGCATATCACAGATTGAAAAAAGATTGATATCAAGCCTAAAAATTATTTATCAGCGAATAAAACTAAGATTTTTTAAATTTATCAATTCAAACTTTTATAAGAATCCTTTTTCAATTATTGAAAAAAATGTTATGGAATTTGATAATCTTTATACATCACTTAACAGAGCCTTTGACAGCAGGATAAAGGATTTGCAATCAAATCTGAAAAATCTTTCAGATAGATTAAAAAACTTAAACCCCGAGACCCCTATGAAGAAGGGTTATACAATAACGAAAAAGGGGGATACTGTCATAAGAACTATTGATGATATAACTATAGGTGATGTGATTGAAGTTATTTTTTCTGATGGAAGTGCAAAAAGCAATGTTTTTGAAAAAATTAAAAAGTCAGAACATGAGGAGGCGAAATGAAAGAATGGAAAAATGAAAATTTTGAGCTAAAACTTAAAAGGCTTGAAGAGATTGTTTCAATATTAGAAAATGATGAAGTCTCACTTGATGAATCATTAAAACTTTTTGAGGAAGGGGTAAGCATATCAAAGGAGCTAAATGATAAGCTCATTGAGGTTAAGGGAAAGATTGAGGTTATAAAAAAGGATGCTGAAGGAAAGATAAAATTAGAAGATTTTGATGATGAAATCTGATATAACCCCAAAAAGTAAGACATTTATATCTATTTACCATAAAGCCCCCAAAAAAAATCCCCTTATCTACTTGATTTGTATTATATTAAATATTGAAATATATTAAACAAATTGTTTGTTTAGAAGAGGAGGAAAAATGATAAAGGGTATAGCAATATATATACCGACATCATATATAGGAGATGGATACTTAGACTTACAGTGGTCAAAGTATTCAAACTGGGATGAGATGATAACTTGGTACATGGCCAAGGACGAACAATGGGTCAAGGACAAATCTATCGGTGGCAAGATATGCAAATGGGTACTGCGTGAAACCTTGGATACTATTTGGGATGAAATCAAACAGGAATATGTCGTCAAACCCGTAAAAAAATGGATAGAAGAATGCGAAGAAAACAACGATACCCACTATAATAATCCTGGATATGGCGGCAATCCGATCCACAATGAACAAGTAAAAACGGGAAAATAAAAAAAATTCTACAGTGCCCTCAAATTAAAATTTGAGGGCACTGTTCTTTAATATGCCGTTTATAATGAACACAAATACTCTTAACATCGCAGAAAAAGCCTCTGTTTCCATACTGAAATGGTTTGGAGTGAAATTCGCCATTTTTTTCTTCGTCATCCTCGTTGGAATATTTCTCCCGGATAATTTTGCGGGATACGTTTTATTAAAAAATCTTATATCTCTCGGCGGCATAGTTTATATCTTAAAGGAAATCCGATATACCCGGCAGATTGCTGTTGAAACCTGCCAAAAATATTTGTTGGGGATAAGAAAATCCCTTGTTATTTCGATAAAATATCTGGCATCCTTATTCGCTTTGCTTTTAGTGTTAACGCTGATCTTTATATTATTTTTAAAATTATTTGGATTGGAAAATTATTTTGAAATTTTCATTGACAACTCAATAGCTTCCAAGAAGGACTCCCTCACTTTACTGAAAGCCGGATTATTTTCCTGTAAAGGTGGTTTTTGGCTATACGCAATTTCTATATCCGCATTAACTCCTATAGTTGAAGAAATTTTATACAGAAGATTTTTTTATGTTTCTCTCAGAAAAAAATTAGCATTTCCGGCCGCGGCCGTTTTAAATTCGGCCATTTTTGGGATTTTTCATTTTCCTGAATTGATAACCGGTTTTTTGGCCGGCATTTTTTTATGTTATGTTTACGAAAAAGAAGGCAATCTTCTTGTAAACGTCCTAATTCACGCGATTAAAAATTTTTTAGCCATTTTATCGCTGATATACATGAAATAAGCTACAGAGGATGCAAGCTTCTAACTGGGACGAGTTTATTAAGTGGTATCAGGGGAATAGGAATAAATCTGTTTCTGGAAAAATATGTAAAACAGTATTAAAGGCTGTAATAGATGGAACTATATGGGATGGGGTAAAATGGGTAGCAAACTGGGTCTGGAAAGAGGTTGAAGAGTGCCATGAAAGTGATGGTAGTTATGCTTCCATTACTCCACATGAGCATATTTATATAGGAAAACAACAAAAATTTTATGATGAATACAGATTCAATCAAGATTTGGATAGATAATTATCAGGATGTAAACGGATTCATCAGGATGTAAACAGAATCATCGAGATGTAAACGGATAAGACATCAGGATGAAGACAGACAATTTGGTTATTTAGTTGTTTGGTAAGAATCATCAAGATTAAGTCAGAGCCTGCCTGCGCCGAGGCGGCTTCGGCAGGACGGCAAACGAAAATGCAAATATGAAATTTATCAAACGCCCTATGAAAAGTTGAAATCCATTAAGGACGCAACTAAGTATCTTAAGTCAGGTTTAAATTTTCAACATCCTTGATAATATTGCTATGAAGCACAGTGATAATAAGTTTGCAAAAATGATGCAAGAAGCCAAAGATACATTATTCGCTAATATCTTGGATAAAAATTGGTTAAAATATTATAAAGGAGGAAAATGATTCAAAAATCGCGACTTGCTCAAAATACTTATTTTCAGGCTCATTCCTATATTAGAAAACGCTATGTATAGCGATAATAAAAAAAATATTACAGCATTTATTGTTAGTTCACTCTTTTGTATGGTTTTATTAGTGTTTTTTTTCACTATTTTTCTAAATTTGCTATTCCATAATATTGACCCAAAATTTGGTTTGAGAGACGAAATTTTTTATTTTACACAAAGTATTATAATTTTATCCTTTTCATTTAAGATACTTTTTAATAATTTATCTGCCTACAAGTCTGTTGATGTATTTAAAATTTTTTTAAAAAAAGATATACAATCAGAATTAGCACTAGGACTAAAATACTTTTTTTTATATCTCATGTTTTTATTTGGAATTGGAATTTTAATATGGTTTTTTGTTTTATTAGATAATTATTTAGGTTTTCCGAATTTTATAACATCATTAACAAATAGTAGTGAACCAGATTATCCAAATTATTTTATACTCCTTACTTCACATTTTTCATATAGGCTACTGTTATATATTTTTTCATTTTGTATTTTAGGTCCGATTTCAGAAGAGATTTTTTTTAGAAAAATTATATATTCTTTATTAAGAACCAAATTAAACATAATTAAGGCTATATTAATATCGTCGTTCATATTTTCCATTGGTCATTTCAAAAACCCTGTTTATGCATTTATAATGGGTATATATTTCGCATATATTTATGAAAAACATAAGAGTTTGATTATTAATATATCCTTACATACTCTAGTAAATTTTATGGCATTGTTAGGAAAGATATTTGTCTAAAATTTTATTGGCTTATTTCTTCAACCTACATATATTTTTGGGAAATGGCAAAAAAGCAGAATTAGAAGCATCATTGATGAAGGCATTATCCACATTTTATCTTTTTGCACCCAAAAAGTAAGACGTTTATATCTATTTACCCTAAAGTCCCAGAAAAAAATTCCCTTATTTACTTGATTTGTATTACAGTAAATATTGAAATATATTAAACAAATTGTTTGTTTAGAAGAGGAGGAAAAATGATAAAGGGTATAGCAATATATATTCCGGCCTCATCTATGGGAAATGGATATACAGATCTTCAGTGGTCAAAGTATTCCAACTGGGATGAGATGATAAGCTGGTATCTGAGTAAGTATGAGGAACAATATATCATCACAACTGAAAATAAAGGATGGCAAGAGTATGTTATAGGAGGGTGTATAAGCTGGGTAGTGAGTAAAATCTGTGATACTGTATGGGATGCTGCAAAACAAAAGTATGTGGAATTATGCAAGGATGTAAAAACATGCAATGAATATAGCCCAGAATCATCACCTCAACCATCCAACCCAATGACACATCAACAGCAACATGATATTCAAAATAATATTCAAAGAACAGGATTAAGATAATAGGTTTAAAAAGCAAGAGCATGTTTTGCATGCTCTTGCTTTTAGCTACTGTGAAAAAAAATAATCAATTAATATATAGCAAAAAATCATTTTCGATATTATGTTCTATTTTTTTTATAATTTTAAACATTATATTCGCAATGATAATTTATACTGCTTTAAAAATAGTTTTTAAAATGTTTAATGTATCATTATACAAAAATACTTTTTCTGTTTTAACTGAATTTTTGACAAACCTGACAATGGTTATTTTTTTACTCCATGTATTGATTAAAAAACTTGGGATACACATTAAACCATTAGAAAGCAAATATATTTATTTTTATTTAAAAATAGTTTCGTTTCCTATCCTTTTTTATATGATAACAATTGCCATAATGTATTATTTTCATATTCCAGGATGTGGTTTTGAAATATTTAAAAGCTCACTTGTTTATGACAACATACTAAGTCATACTGCAATTAACCCCGCCCTTCTCTCTATTGTTTTTATAAATTTCTGTTTATTATCACCTATCAAAGAGGAAATAATAATACGAAAGCTATTATATGTCTCACTAAGAAAAAAAACTACATTTTTAGTCTCTTCTTTTTTAAGCAGTTTGATCTTCGGATTAATGCACGGAAATCCAATAGGTGCTTTTATATACAGCATTATTGCATCTTACATATATGAAAAATACGGAAACTTAAAAGTAAATATTTTGATGCATGCTATAATAAATTTTCTTATAATTTTTGTTGTTTTCATATTCAGATAATTTACACTTGCAATCTTAGCAATCTTTCAAAGACTATAAATAGCTGGGAAAGTGAAAAAATTTATTTATGATTTATAATTTTTTTACTTGGAGATATTTTCATCGATCTAATGCAAGTATTGAAGAAGTTCAGAAAGATATTGGACAGTTATTTACGTGGGAAATAGACAAAATATAAATAAAAGGCTTGAAGAGATCGTTTCAATATTAGAAAATGATGAGACATCACTTGATGAGTCTTTAAAACTTTTTGAGGAAGGGGTAAACATATCAAAGGAATTAAATGATAAGCTCCTTGAAGTTAAGGGAAAAATTGAGGTTATAAAAAAGGATGCAGAAGGAAAGATAAAATTAGAAGATTTTGATGATGAAATCTGATATAACCCCGAAAAGCAAGACATTTATATCTATTTACCCTAAAGTCCCAGAAAAAAATTCCCTTATTTACTTGATTTGTATTACAGTAAATATTAAAATATACTAAACAAATTGTTTGTTTAGAAGAGGAGGAAAAATATGGTAAAGCTTATAGCTATAATAAGCATGCTTCTTCCTGTATCGTCATACGCAGAGATGAACTTTGATGGTAATGGCGATAGCTCGATAAAAGAAGCAATGGTAAACACTGAGATACCCGCACCAACAATGGATAAATCAGCAAAACCAAAAACGCAGAAAGAATGGACCGTTATGGTCTATTTGAATGCCAAGAACAATCTTGAACCATTTGGTATTTCAGATATGAATGAAATGGAAATGGTAGGATCAAATGATAACCTGAACATAGTGGTTCAGTTTGGAAGAATAAAGGGTTATGATACCACAAATGGTGACTGGAAAACGGTGAGAAGATACTATGTAACAAAGGACACCGATACAAAGACCATTAATTCGCAGATGGTGGCTGACCTTGGCAAGGTGGATATGGGTGATTATAAATCTCTCATAGACTTCGGTAAGTGGGTAAAGCAGAACTATCCTGCAAAAAAATACCTTTTGGTTGTATGGAATCATGGCTCAGGCTGGGAAAAATCTATGGGACTTCCTATAACAAAGGGCATTTCATATGATGATGAGACAGGCAATCACATAAACACACCACAGTTAGGTATGGCATTAAAAGAAATAGGCAAGATTGATATAGTTGACTTTGATGCATGCCTTATGGCAATGGCTGAGGTATTATATGAGATAAAGGACAGCGTAACATATATTGTTGCTTCAGAGGAAACAGAACCTGGTGATGGAAACACATACAACACATTCCTTGATAAGATTGAAGCAAACCCAACAATAACTCAGCTCAACCTTGCAAAGGCAATGGTTGATTCCTACAACAGCCATTATCAATCGGTTGGTGATGGTTCTACGCTTTCAGTGCTTAGAGCAGAGCAGGCAGATGGTTTATTAAAAGCAGTAAATGATTTTGCCTACGCACTAAGCCAGACTGGTGATAAAAACCTTGTAAAAACAGCAGCATCAAGCGCACAGTCATATGCAATAGAGGACAACAAGGACCTCTATCACTTTGCTCAGCTTGTATCTTCAAAAACAAATGATGCAGCAGTAAAAGAGAAGGCAAAGGCACTTATGGACTTCATATCAAACAAGCTTGTTGCTTATAATAAATACTCAAATTCATCAGGTGGATGGTGGGGTCCGGTGGATTATTCAAACTCAAAGGGTGTAGCAATATATATACCGGCATCATCTATAGGAGATGGATATTTAGACTTACAGTGGTCGAAGTATTCAAACTGGGATGAGATGATAAGCTGGTATTTGAGCAAGTAAAAAGTCTTAAAGGTTGTAAAATTATAAGGGCAGTCTTTAAAAAAGACTGCCCTTATTTTTTGGTTTTATAAATTTGCTAAAATAAATAAATGGGCGGTTAGCTCAGCGGTTTAGAGCGTTCGCCTCACACGCGAAAGGTCAGAGGTTCAAATCCTCTACCGCCCATTGCTGGGGCTAAGTCCCGATAGAATCGGGACGTGAGGATTTGAAAGTCCGCAGGAGCGAAGGCGACGAGGAGCGGCCTGCGAAACCCAGTGGAATAATTTGCTTTGCAAATTAAAATCCAAAGGATTTTATTCCACGGGGTTATTTGTAGGCAAATCCTCTACCGCCCATTGCTGGTAATAAGTTCCGATAAAAGATTTGAAAAACAAATATTTTACTTAGGGTTCACTGAAAAAGTCTATTTGAACAATAAAACAAGGATTTTCGTTATGAGGCGAAAAAACGAGCGAGCATACTACAAAGTAGTCTGTAAGCAAGTTCTGACGAAGCCGTAGTAGAAAAGCATTCGAGTTTATTGCCAAAAGAAAGATAAGAAAAGTGCAAGGTTTTTGCAACATTACCCCAAAAATCGTGCACTTTTAAAGCAATAATACGCTATAATAGAGACAACTATTCATTTAGAAAATTATCTTTCGTTAGACTTTTTCAGTGAACCCTACTTAATCTATTATAGTGTAATAAAAGTTTATATAGATTGAGTATTTCTATTCATACTTCAGTGCTTCCACAGGATCAAGCTTCGCTGCAACACTTGCCGGATAAAGCGATGATATAAACCCTGTAAGCGATGCTATGACAATAGCAATCAATGCCATCCACCATCTGAACATCATCATATTTATATCACCCTTTATCTTTAAGTATTCAACAGCACCAATACCAATTATAACACCAAATATCCCACCTAAAAATCCAAGCAATATTGCCTCAACAATAAACTGCATCATAATCTCAAACCTTGTTGCCCCTATAGCTCTCCTTATGCCTATCTCCTTTATCCTTGAATATATTGCAGCAAGCGACACATTCATTATACCGATACCTCCTGCAAGTATTGCTATAATCCCTATTATCATAACAGTCATCATATCCCTCTGCTTGTCCGCCATCTGATCCTTGAGTATCTCTATATAATCCCTCATATTCAGAAAAGAAGCATCGTTCTTTCTTGATTTTATAACCTCTGATATCAATCTTTTGTATTTTTCTATGCTTTCCCTGTTGCCTGTATCAACATTTATACCATCTATCGCAGAATTGTTTTGATTGTAAGAGTATCCTTTTAAATTTTGAAGGGTTGTGAGAGGAACAAGTATGTTTGGTTCCCAATTTCCAACTCCTATAAATGATTTTGGGTTTTGCTCCTGAGGAGGTTCCTCTAATACTCCAACAATCTTGAATAGATTGTTATTGATCTTTATATCCTTACCAACAAGCTCATTGTGTTTTACATACTCCTGAAACGAATCCTTGTATTTATAAAATTTATACCACTTTGGTTTTTTAAGCCAGCCACCCTCTTTTATTATCACACATACCTTTTCTTTGTTGTCAATATCATATTTATTTATAAACCTTCCCTTCATCTTATATATCCAACCTCTTTTTTTCCACTCTGGTGTTATCCCTTCTATTCCTAAATAGGTGTCATAGCCCAAATCAGAAAATCTCACCCATTTATTGAAATACGGAGAGACCATAAAAAGCTCTGGGAATGTCTTTCTTATTGCTAAGGCATCGTTATATGTAAGATACTTAGATTCGTCATATTCAGATCCCTGTTCCTCCCATCTGTTTTTGTTTTCTATATTTATTCTCCCCGGTCCATTTATCTCTATTGCTTTGTTCATTCTGTAGTTCATAGAATATACAAGTGTTAATGTATATATTATTGATATCACACCTATTGTTATGGAAAAAAAACTTAAAAATGATCTCATCTTATGATACTTGATTTCAATCATAGCACTTCTTGCTGTTTCAACAAGCTTCATCTATAACTCCGTCCTTTATTTTTATTATTCTTTTAGCCTTTTTGGCCATATTAATATCATGGGTAACCATAACAACAGTCATCCCCTTTTTGTTAAGCTCAAGAAGTATATCAATGACATCATTAGCATTTGATGAGTCAAGATTTCCTGTTGGCTCATCAGCCAGTAACAACGATGGAGAATTTATAAGTGCCCTTATTATAGCAACCCTCTGCTTTTCTCCACCAGACAGTTCAAGCATGGAATTTCTGGATTTACTTCTCATATTAAACAGATCCATAAACTCATCTGCTTTTTCTACAGCATCCCTTCTTGATGTTCCTAAGTAGAGTGCAGGAAGTATAATATTCTCAACAGTGGATAATCGCGGCAAAAGATTAAACGATTGAAAAACAAACCCTACCTCTTTCAATCTCATATAACTTCTTTCCTTATCATTAAGCTTTGATGCGTCAACATTTTTAAAATAATATTTGCCTGATGTTGGTATATCCAAAAAACCCATAATATTTAGCAGTGTTGATTTACCACACCCACTTGGTCCAAGTATTGCAAGAAAATCATTCTCCATAACCTCAATATCAACCCCCTTTAAAGCCTGATAAACAAAGCTTTTGGAGGTATAATTTTTAACTATTTTTTCACATCTTATCATTGTTCTATGTTAAGTGGTTTATCAGTATAAACCTCATCCCCTTCCTTTAAGCCACTTATAACCTCCACATAAGTTTCATTCCTCAGCCCTGTTTTTATATAAGTTTTTTTTGCTTTTTTCGTCTCAGGATTATAAAGATAAACAAAACTTTCTCCATATTCATCAAAAAGCCCTGAAAGCGGAACTCTTAAAACACCAGTTCTTTTTTCAAGAACTGCTGAAACCGTTGCACTCATATTTGGTATAAGATTGAGACCATCTACTATATCTATCTCAACAGGAAATTTTTTCAGATCAGACTTGGATGAAAATGATATGAGCGATACCATGCCCTTGGTCTTTTTATTTAGCACATCTATATAAAGATCAACCCACATACCCTTCTTTATCTTGATCACATCCTTTTCATCCACATCAACTCTTACAATCATTTTACTAAGGTTTGCAACCCTCATAATACACGTTGGATTATAGTCGTTCAATCCTGTAATTTTTTCTCCTACAAGCCTTATCTTTTCCTCACCACCATATCCATTATCAGATGAACACTTTAAAACAACACCATCAATTGGACTTATGACATCAACAGGAACAAATTTATCAGCGGAGCTCATACCCGGCTGAACAACAGCAAGCTTACTACCAACTTTTACCTCATCACCCTCCTTTACAAAAAGCTCTGATAATGTCCCGCTAACCAGAGAATAGATATCCCTTACATCCTTTGGATATACCGTACCATTTTCTCTAAACTCAACCTCAACATCTCCCTTCTCAACCTTAACCCTTTCTATGTCAGCCTCAACAACTGAGTATTTTTTATACAATCTATATCCATAATAACAACCTGAAATGATTATAATTAATATCAAGGATCTCAATATCTTTTTTTTCATATACCCTCTCCTTTCCAAAGTTCCTCTCCTATTACCTTTTTATAATAAACCATTGCAAGGTATAAATCATAATAAGAATTTGCAAGATCAGTCTGTGAATTGAGCTGATCCTTCTGAGCATCCACAAGATCAATAACGGATGCATTTCCCTCGTAGTATTTCTGTTTTGTTATCTCAAGATTATCGTTTGATATCTTGGACTTTATTTTTGAAACCTCATACGACTTCTTAGAATAGGAAAACTGATATATAGCTGAAATGATCTCTTTTTTTATTGAAAGCTTTAAGTCATCAAGATCCCTTCTGGCCTCGGCAAGGTATATATTTGCCTCATAATAATTCTTATCCTTTGTATAGATGCCGGATGTTATTGGAAACGATAACGAAAAACTCAGGGCATAAGTCTTTTCACCAGAACCTATTGAAAATATTTTATTCTTTGCGTATGAAAAATCAAGCTTTGTATCAGGATAAAGTGTTGCATAGCTTTTCTTAAGCTCCTTTTCTTTTTTTTCAATCTCCCTTTCTTTTATATATATTTCCTTTCTATTTTTAAGCCCTTTTTCTATAGATTCGCCAATACCAGCTATACCTTGAGACTCATCAAAAACAATCTCTGATGGATTCTTTTCTGAAAGTGGCTCATCCTTTATTAATATATTAAAACTTATGATTGAATTTATTTCTAAATTTTCATTCTGTGTATAAAAAAGCTCAGAATCTTTATAATTGAGCTCTGATTTAAGCAGATCAGAATAGCTTTTCAATCCCTGAGAATAATAAATTTTAGTTTTTTCGTACTGATCAAGATATGATTCCATATTAGACCTTGATACCTCAATCATCTTTTTATTTTTCAGCAGGTCAGCATATCTTGATATAGCGTTATAAATAGTATCCTGAACATTAAGCCATAGATTTGCCTCAGCAATAGCTATATCGATAAATTGAGAATCCACTGTAAACTTATCCTTAAAATTATTGAATAGGTTATAACTTAAATTCAATGATGAGGATGTTTCATCATCGTTTATTGAAAATTTTTTAGCATCTGAATATAGATTAGAGCTAAGCGTATAATAAACATCAGGTATATATGACTGATAAACTGTATTAAGATACTCCTTCTTTGCTATTTCTTTCTGATCCTTATAATTTTTTATCTCAGTAGATGTATCAAGAGCTTTTTTTATATAATCATCCAGTGATATTTCTAAAGAAAAAAGCTCCGATGAGATAAAGCATAGCAAAGCTGATATAAAAAATATGGATATTTTTTTCAGTTTCATCATTATATTGTATAATAAAAATATGGATATTTTAAAAATTAGAGAACATATTAATAAGAAAGGTTATCCTGATTATAGATTCAATCAGGTTAAGGATGCTGTGTTTTCAAACGCGGTAGCTTCTTTTAAAGAAATCAAAAACATCCCTGAAAGCTTGAGGGAAGAGCTTGAAAAAAACTTTAGGTTTTATTCAATTAAAAATGTAATGACACTATCTTCAAAGAAAGAAAATGCATTGAAATTTCTTTTTGAGCTTAAGGATGGTTATAGAATTGAGACAATGATATTTGAAAAGGAAAAGGATACATGGGTTGCCTGCATATCAAGCCAAGTCGGATGTCCGGTTGGATGTAAGTTCTGTGCTTCAGGAAAGAAAGGACTGAAAAGAAATCTTAACTATGATGAGATATCAGATCAGGTTTTATTTGCAAAAAATTATATTGCTAAAAATCTTAGCGGTGAGATAAAAAGGATTGTCTATATGGGAATAGGAGAATCGCTTTTCAACTATGAAAATCTTTCAAAAAGCATATCAATATTAAACAATTATTTCAACATAGGCAAGAGACACATATCAGTTTCAACCTTTGGCTATATACCGAGGATAAGAGATTTTGCAAGAGATTTTCCTCAGGTAAATCTTGCTATATCACTTCATAGTGCAGTTGATAAGACAAGGGAAGAGCTGGTTCCGTTTTCTGAAAAATATCCATTGAAAGAGCTATCAAGGGCATTAAAGGATTATCTTGACATAACAAAGCGAAAGATTTTTATTGAATATGTTATGCTGAAAGGAATAAATGATAGACAGAAGGATGTTTATAAGATAATAAATTTCATTGATTCGATAAGCAAAAGAAAATATTTTACCGTAAATCTTATACCATATAACCAAACTGATTTAAAATTTCTTCCATCAAGCAGGGAGAGAATCTCTGAATTTTGCAATATGCTTATCTCTGAAGGGGTTAACTCAACAATAAGGAAAAGTTTTGGAGTTGATATAAAAGGGGCATGTGGCCAATTAGCAATAAAATAAAAAAGCGCCCTGATTTTTTTACAAACAGAGCGCTTGATTTATTCTAATTATTTATTTCCCACTTGGGGTTGTTTGCTGCTGTGTCTGTTCTGTAGGCTGCTGAGCATTAGTTGTTGTTTCTGTGCTTGTTGCTGGAGTCTGTGTTTGCTCCATTGCAGCAGGTTCCTGAACAGGAGCTGTTTCCTGTGGTTTATTGCAGGCAACAGCCATAACAGCCATAACTGGCACTAATAATAACATTTTTTTCATAAGTTTCTTCACCTCGTTTAGGAAATCCTTAATGGATCTCCTAAATACATTATATCATTTTTTAATATTTAGGGTTCACTGAAAAACTCTAACGAAAGATAATTTTCCAAATGAATAGTTGTCTTGATTACAGTGTATTATTGCTTTAAAAGTGCACGATTTTTGGGGTAATGTTGCAAAAAACCTTGCACTTTTCTTATCTTTCTTTTGGCAATAAACTCAATGCTTTTCTACTACGGCTTCGTCAGAACTTGCTTACAGACTACTTTGTAGTATGCTCGCTCGTTTTTCCTCGCCTCATAACGAAAATCCTTGTTTTATTGTTCAAATAGACTTTTTCAGTGAACCCTGTTATGTAAAGTGTCAAGCTTTATTTAATTATTCATAAAAAATAATCATCATAAAGTTGTGGAGACTGCGTGGTAACTCCGTAAGAAATTATCCAAACGAAGTGTCAGTTTCCATCACGAACAGCAGTATCCACAACTTTTATTTAAATAATCTCCTCTTGTTCTTTGACAACAAAATCTTTGGAAACGAAAACTTTCTGTTATGCGTGGCTTCCTCTTTAAGGAACTCACTTTTTGATTTTTCCGTATGTTCCTTTGAGTCTCTTCCTAATTAACGAAACCTTTTTCTTTGTTCACTACGAGTCGTCTCAAAAGGAAATCGTCTCCAATCCAAAAATTTATTTGTCAATGAACATTATAATTCCTTTCTTCCTTTAAAACACAATAAATCCTATGAGTAAGTTTTCTGGCAACAGCTGTTATCGCTATCCTACTGCCTACCTTAGGATTGTTTCGGCTTCTTATACGATGATAAAATTGTTCAAGCTCTTTGTCTTTGCGTATGGCTATCCATGATGATTCTATAAGAAGGCTTCTTAATATACCGTTACCCATATGGGTTATTGAACCTCTATTAATACTATCACCTGTGGAATCTTCTTTCGGCACAAGCCCAAAAAATGAGCCAATCTCTCGTGGATTATTAAGATTTCGAGGATCGCCAATTCTACCTAATATACTCGATGCCGTCTTAAATCCTATCCCAGGAATACTCTCTAAATATCGGCGATAGTTATTTAATGTTTTATGCTCTTTGAAAAATTTCTTAAGATTGTTTAGAATGTTTAAAGTCTGTACCCTTGCATATTCTAAATCTACAAGTAGCATATTAAGTCTTGTCCTAACACCATATGAACACTCCAAATCGCTAATCTGTTTTATATAACGATTAGACCAATGCTTATCTGCGTCTATAAGTTGTGTATTAAGATTTGTATGTAAAAGCAGAGATTTGATCCTTTGTTTTGCTATCCTTTGCATCTTTGCATAATTTTCACGGCTCTCTACAAGATATCTAAGATCTCTATAAGGACCTTCAGGAACTCTTATAGCTTTAATGTTACCAGATTTGAGTTCTTGGGCAAGTTTAACAGAATCTATCCGATTAGTCTTTACTTTTTGATTTGGCGCTTTCGGTATTGAAAGCGGAGAAACTATTAAACAAGGCTGGTTCTTCTTTCTCATGTAATCATATAAATGGTAACCTGTAGGTCCAGCTTCATAAACACAGATTACCTTCTTATCTGGATAATTATTCCTTATGTAATTGTAAAGATGTTTTGGCTCTGATGGCATTTTCTTGCTCCAGCTGTTATTCTCCCTATCCTTAAAAGTAACTGCGAAACTTTTTGTATCTACATCTATACCAGCATATATCTCATAGTCTGTACTATTATAACTTGATATTTTTTGTGCCATGCTTTCCTCCTCAATAGTCTCTTTCCAAAAATATTTTACACTATTCTCGGGAAAAGCTTAACACTTTATCATATCATTCTATTTAAGCCGCACTAAAAAAGTGAAAAGTAAACTACTATGTTACTTTTGGTTCTTTCTTAAACAACCGGATAACTAAACGACTAATTTGTAGGACTTTAGGCACTTGAAAGCTTGATATATGTCAATTACTATGTAATTGTGAAGATATTATTTTTTTTAACATTAGGATTGACTCTTTCTGGAGGAGATTTTAAAGAAAGGATGCAATCTGTTGAACTACCCTCTGTTTTTGTAAGATTTAATGATACTAAAGCAACATCCTGCCCAAAAAACTATAAAGATTTAACTGACAAGGGATCAGGTTTTGTATTTTCAGATATAGATAATCCTGTAAAAGACGTCTCATCATCACTCTGGTCAAACCTATCAATCATATCAGATGATCTTGATAGAGAGAGCCTATTAAAAGCGATAAAAACCAATATTGAGTACTGGCAGTCTAAACCACAAAGCTTTTCCATCAAACTGGCAGGTGATACCTATACAGCCTCTGAAATGCTTAAAGCAAACAATGATCTCTATTCCATATTCTCATCAACTATGTCATACACTGATATATTAAATGTCCTTAAATCAAGGTTTAAGATTTATAGGGCAGTTAGTGATGATACAAAAGATGTTACTATAACAGGATACTACGAGAGTGAGATAGCTGTGAAAAAAGAAAAAGATGATGTTTATAAATATCCACTTCATTTTAGACCACCTGATTTAGTAAAAACTAATAATCCTGACTTTGATTATGGAAGGTATGATGAAGATGGAAATCTTGTTAAATATTATTCAACAGAAGAAATAAGGAATGGTGCTATTGATAAATATAAATTAGAGATAGCATACTCAAACCATCCATCACACATTCTTCTTGCCCAGATTCAGGGTTCTTCAATACTCAGATTCCCTGATCAAAGCTATGAGAGAATTGGTTTTGATGGTGCAAATGGCTGGCCTTATGTCAGCATTCAGAAAATTCTTATGGACTGCGGAGAAGTGCCTTCAATGAACTTTAAGGATTTCATAAAATATCTTTCTTCGCAACCACAGGATAGAGAGGAGAGGCTTGTTAATTTAAACCCGAGGTATATATTTTTTAATATAAGAGATAAGGATTTGGGGGCTATTGGTGCGATATCAAAGGAACTCACCCCCAAGCGTTCTGTTGCAATAGACCCTGCCTACATTCCTTATGGCCTTGTTGCTTATATCTCATCAACCAAGCCCGTAAGCGATGAAAACGGTGAAAGAATAATAAGCTTTGAAAAATTTTCAAGGTTTATAACAACCCATGATACAGGAAGTGCCATAAGAGGGGCTGGAAGAATAGATATATTCTGGGGAAATGGTAAGAAAGCAGAGTTAGAAGCATCCTCTATGAAAGCATCAGCGAGCTTTTATCTTATCACACCTAAAAAATAAAATATATATATTGAATAGGACTTTTGACCTACACTGGTATAGGTCTAAAGGTTGTTGATAATAATCAATAATGAAACTAAACTTTACGTAATGAGCTGTAAGCCCGAAAAATTCATTTGTTGTTCTCGCAGTTTATCAATTTAAATTGGCTCAACTGAAACATTCGGGTAAATCAAGGAGGTATTATAGATGAAAAGAAGTAAAGGTATTTTGTCGGTCATAGGAGTATTTTTGTTCTCAAGCTTATCACTGTTTTCAGAAGAACCCTCAAAGATGATAAAAGAAATACAGGATGCAATAAACGCCAAAGGTGCAAAATGGGTTGCTGGTGAAACATCCGTATCCAATCTTTCTGAGGAAGAACAGATGCAAAAGGTAGGTTTTAACTTTGCACCTATAAAGGCTCAGCCAATTACTGACCTTGATCTCAAAGCTGTTCCATCATCACTGGACTGGAGAGATTATAATGGCAAGGATTATGTCAGTGGAGTTAGAGATCAGGGGAACTGTGGCTCATGTTGGGCATTTTCTATGACTGCTGGGCTTGAGTCATATGTATTAAAAACAAATGATATGTCCGGCCAGGATATTGATCTTTCAGAGCAGATAATGGTTTCATGCAGCGAAGCAGGTTCCTGCAATGGTGGCTCCCTCGATGCCTCATATATCGTTGATATAGGACTTCCTCCAGAATCATATTATCCATACACTCAGAAGGACGGAAGTTGCTCATCAGCAAAGCCTGGATGGCAGGATAATGCTTACAGAATAGGATCATTCGGCAGTGTTTCACAGAGCGTATCATCTATTAAGGCTGCTCTCGTAAAGTATGGACCACTTCCAACAGCAATGATGGTTTATAATGACTTTATGTCATATAAATCAGGAGTATACTCATATACAACAGGTAAAAAGCTTGGTGGACATGCAGTATTCCTCGTTGGATACAACGATGATGGAGAATATTTTATAGTTAAGAACAGCTGGGGACCGAAGTGGGGAGAAAACGGCTTCTTCAAGATTGCTTATTCGGAGGTTAAAAGCGTTGTAAGGTTTGGTCTTAGCACAATAGCATATAAAACCCCTGATAATGGTGGAAAAGAGATAAGCAAGAGGGTTGATGTAAGCGTTGATGATCTTAGCAGTAAAGACATAGAAAAAGTTATGCCTATGATTCAACCTGCGTTTGACTGGAAATAATAAAACACAAATTGTTAGAAATAAACAGCCCCGTTAGAAAATAGAATTTTCTAACGGGGCTGTTTTTTTTTACTACAACAGAAAAGTTTTATACTAAGCGATTTGTTTTATAATTAGGGGGCACTGAAAAAGTCTATTTGTGCTGTAAATTAGCCAATTTTTTAAGCCTGCCTACGCTGAAACAGCTTCGGCAGGCAGGCGGGCGAGACGAGGAGCGAGGAGTGAGCATACCTGAATAAGGTCTGTAAACGACGAGCAACGAAGTCGTAGCCAAAAATTGGCAATTTAAAGCCAAAAGGTGGTAAAGGTGGTAAAAACTGCACGCTTTTTTAATATTAGAGATCAAAAACCTTGCAGTTTTAATATAAATTTTTAAACTTTTTATACAGTTTCTCCTTTATAAAATCTCCACCGTTAGGCTTTTTCAGTGCCCCCTATTTAAGCTGTTAACCCTTCAATTGTTTAAATTTTTCTCTGATTTTTTTTACAACATAAGGGGGGACCATCTTTGAGACATCGCCGTTAAAATATGCAATCTCCCTTACAACGCTTGATGAGAGATATGAGTATCTTTGCCTTGGCATAAAAAATATTGTCTCTATATCAGGGTACAGTGTTCTGTTTGATGCAGCATACTGAAACTCATATTCAAGATCAGATATAGCCCTTAAACCCCTTATAACAATATCAGTCTTTTTTTCTTTGAGGTAATCAACCAGCAACCCATCAAAACAATCTATCTCTATGGACTTACGATTGATAGCAGATTGGAGCAAAACCTTTTTTAATATATCGCATCTTTCCTCAACACTGAAAAGACTTTTCTTGTTTGAATTTATAAAGATGCTCACTACAACCCTGTCAAAGATCTTCAAAGATCTCTGTATAACATCCATATGACCGTAGGTCAATGGATCAAAGCTTCCTGGATAAACTGCAATTTTCTTTTTCATAAATTAATTATATAAAATTAATAAACATTTAATAATTATACGCATCCTGTTGTTTTTATTTTAATATTTTGCTAAATTAGTATTATAATACTAAAAAAGGAGACATAATGCAATCTCTAATAAAAATTTCTGATGCTGCTGTTATAGCAGTTCATGCAATAGACTATATGATTAAAAAGAATGATTCTGTTTATATAGCATCAAATTTAGCAAGGGAGCTTCAGGTAAGTTATAATCATCTGAGCAAGATTCTTCAACTTCTTGTAAAGCATGGATATCTTCAAACCATGAGAGGTCCTTCTGGTGGATACGTCATCACCAGAAAAGGTGAAAATGCAAGAATAAAGGATATAATAGCTCTCATAGATGGTGATGTTGAAAAGAATGTTTGTTTTATGAATACAAAGATATGTTCAAGACACTCGTGTGTTTTAAAAGATTTTTTACAAAGAACGCTTGATGACTTTAAAAAGACTGTGAACACAAAAATAAAAGATTTTTGATGAAGGAAAAAAATTTTTTTGACAATATATATAAAAAATATAATATAAAAGATTTTGTTTATTCCGATCCTATACAATTTCCTTTAAAATTCAAAGAAAAAAATGATATTGAAATAGTTGCACTCATTTCATCATCATTTGCATATGGTAATGTAAAACAAATAATAGCCTCATTGAATGAAATATTCTCAAGGATGAAAGAACCTTATAGATATATAAAAAATTTAGATGATAAAAAAGTTAAATCTGATTTTTATGGCTTCAAACACAGGTTTAGTGATTTTAATGAGCTTGGAAATTTTCTTCTCAATATAAAAAGAATATATGAAAAATATCCTGATATTGAAACAGCTTTTAAGTCAAAAATAAAAAAGGATGACAGAGATGTATCAAATGCCATATACCTTTTTGTAGATGAGTTTTGCTTTTACAAGACACCAACGCTTATACCAGATCCAAGCAAAAAAAGTGCTTTTAAAAGATTCAATTTATTTTTGAGATGGCTTGTAAGAGAGGATGAGATTGATATAGGCATATGGAAAAATATAGATAAAAGACTTCTCATAATTCCGCTTGACACTCATATGCATCAGATATCAAAGGAGCTTGGAATTACTAAAAGAAATGACACATCTATGAGGACAGCCATTGAGATAACAGATTTTTTTAAAAAGATAAATCCTGAGGATCCTTTAAAATATGATTTTTCGCTTACAAGAGCACCAATTTTGAAAAACTTTAAATAAAATGGTAAAATAACAAATGGGTTAAATTCGCTTAAAATAAAACACATAGGAGGCATATACTATGTCATCACTTAAAGGAACAAAAACAGAAAAAAATCTGCTCACAGCATTTGCTGGAGAGTCTCAGGCAAGAAATAGATATACTTTTTTTGCCAGTGTTGCTAAAAAAGAAGGATATGTTCAGATATCAAACATATTTGAAGAAACTGCAAACAATGAAAAGGAGCATGCAAAGAGGTTTTTTAAATTTCTTGAAGGCGGAAACAGCGAAATCAATCTTGACGCAAGGTTTCCTGCAGGAGTTATAGCAGATACCAAATCAAATCTTTTAGCAGCTGCCAGCGGTGAAAATGAGGAATGGTCAGAACTTTATCCCAAGTTTGCTAAGGTTGCAAAAGAAGAAGGCTTTGATGTTATATCAAAGGTTTTTGAAGAGGTTGCAAAGGTTGAGAAACATCATGAAGAAAGATATAGAAAACTGGCCCAAAACATTGAGGAAGGAAAGGTGTTTAAAAAGGATAAGGTCATAAGATGGAAATGTCTTAACTGTGGATATGTTTATGAAGGACCGGAAGCACCAAAGAGCTGTCCAGCATGTGCCCATCCTCAAGAATACTTTGAGGTCTTAGCTGATAACTTTTAGGAGGAAAAATGGAAGAAAACAATACTGATATTCCAAAGATAAAAAGAACTGTTACGATGCAGGGAAGAGAGCTTACTCTTTTAGGAGATGAACTTAAGGTAGGGGATAAGGCACCTGATTTTAAGGTTATAGACAATAACTCTATGCCTATGAAGTTTTTAAGGACATACAGAGGGAAGGTCGTCCTTATATCAAGTGTGCCATCGCTTGATACTCCTGTATGCGATCTTGAAACAAGAAAGTTCAACACTGAAGCAGAAAAGCTTTCAAATGATGTTGAAATAATAACTATAAGCATGGATCTCCCCTTTGCTCAGAAAAGATGGTGCGGTCAATCAGGGGTAAAAAGAGTAAAAACATACTCCGATTACCTTAAGGCTGACTTTGGAAAGTCATATGGCGTACTTATAAAGGAAATAAGGCTTTTGGCAAGGGCTCTTTTTATAGTTGATAGGGATGAAACAATAAAATATATACAACTCGTAAAAGAGGTCTCAAACGAACCAAACTATGAAGAGGCTTTGAATATACTGAAACAGATAGTTTAAGGAGGAAATATGGCAGAATTAAAAGGAATATATAAATGCGAGGTATGCGGTAATATAGTCGAAGTTTTACACAGCGGTGCAGGAAAATTGGTCTGCTGTGGAAAGGAAATGAAATATTTTAATCCAAATTCTACAGATGGAGCAAAGGAGAAGCATGTTCCTGTTATAACAAGAACATCAACTGGATATATTGTTAAAGTTGGTTCAGTTGAACATCCTATGGAGGATAAGCATTACATAGAATGGATTGAGCTTATAGCTGATGGAATAAGCCATAGAAAGTTTTTAAAACCAGGAGATAAACCTGAGGCAGAGTTCTGCGTGAAAGCAAACAAGGTTGAGGCAAGAGAATACTGCAATCTTCATGGTTTATGGAAGGCTGAGTTAGCATAAAAAAATTAATTTAAACATCCCCTTTTTACTTCTTGCTGATAAAACCATGGGGAAAACAGGAGGAAAGATGAAAAGATACGTATGCAAGGTGTGCGGATATATATATGACCCAGAAGCTGGAGATCCAGACTCAAACATACCACCAAAGACTCCATTTGAAAAGCTTCCAGACAACTGGGTATGCCCAGTATGTGGGGCAACAAAGGCTGACTTCGAACCAGAGAACTGAAACAAGAATCAGAGTCAACCAAAATAAAAAAACGGCTCCTATATGGAGCCGTTTTTGTTTTTGTCAAAAAATCTAAATCCCTATCTGATAATTTTATAGACTTTATAGACTACAGTTCCAAAGCCGAAGTAACCTACGCAGTTACTTTTGGTTCTTATTATTAAGAACTCTATTTAACAACAGGATAATCTGCTTCCTGCCATGCAGTTATCCCACCTTTTATATGATGAACATCACTAAAACCTAATTCCTTCATAATGTCAAGAGCCTTTGCACTTCTGCCACCTGTCCTGCAGTATATAAGATACTTGCCATTTTTATCAAGCTTTGATATCTCATTCTTAAAATTAGGATTATAAAAATCAATATTTAATTTGGCATACTCAAGATGTCCCTGAGCATACTCTTCAGGAGTTCTTATATCTATAACAACAGGATTTTTGGATATTATAAAATTATAAGCCCCATCAGCATCTACCTCAGCTGGCGTTGTGCAATTCCCAGGTCTATTATTATCAAAACTGTACGATATATCAGTGGAACATATATCTGTAGACTTTATACTGCTCACTGAAATGTTAAATATATCAAGGTCAAACGAACTCAGAGATAAAATCATAAGTGGGATACAAAAAATATATAATTTTCTTTTCATAAAACCTCTTATTTAAAAATATTATCCAATAACATCATTATAGCAAATCCTATGACAAGAGACCATGTTGCAATCCTTCCATATCCCTTTTCATGTGACTCAGGAATCATCTCTCCACTTATAACAAAAAACATACAACCGCTTGCAAATGCAAGAGCAAAAGGGAGAAAACCATTGAAAAGGGTGACAAGAGATATCCCAATAAATCCACCAATAGGCTCAACTATTGCACTTAAAAAAGTCATAAGAATACAATATCTGATTGAATAGCCAAGAGCCATAAGAGGCAGAGCTATTGCAAGCCCTTCCGGTATGTTTTGTATACCTATACCAATTGCAAGAGCAAGTGATTTTGATCTGTCAGTCAAAGCCCAACCAACACCAACGCTCATCCCCTCAGGGAAATTATGTATTGTTATTGCTATCATGAATAAAAATATTCTTTTTAAATTAATATTAGGGCCTTCCTTCCCTTTAAAAAAATGCTCATGTGGAATATATCTTGCAACTATGTCTATGAAAAGAACTCCTGTTAAAAACCCTGATATAGCAAAATAAACTCCTTTCATTTCCATTGCCGGAATTAGCAAGCTAAAGAATGTTGCGCTGAGCATGATCCCGCCAGAAAGGCCTAACATTGCTGAATATGATCTGTGAGAAATTCCTTTTCTAAGAAAAAAGATAGGTATGACACCAAGCATAGTTGCCATGCCTGAAAGAAAAGAAATGAAAGTAGCCTTTAATATCATAAATTATTAAAGTATTGAAAAATATCTCTTTATTTCATAATCACTTACTTTTATTCTGTACATATCCCATTCTATGTTTTTGTTCTCTATCAATTTTTCATACACATGTTCACCGAGTGTTTCCTTTAAGATCTTAGAGTTTTTAGCCTCATCTATCGCCTCTATAAGCGAACCGGGAAGAACATCTATACGGTTTGCCCTTCTTTCTATCTCGTTCATCTCATATATATCAGCTTCTACAGGCTTTTTTAATGATAGTTTATTTTTTATTCCATCAAGCCCAGCCCTTAACATAACCGCAAAACATAAATATGGATTTGTTGCAGGATCAGGAAATCTTGCTTCTATTCTTGTCGACTCTTCTTTGCCCGGCTTTGCCTGAGGAACCCTTATAAGAACTGATCTATTTCTTCTTGCCCATGCGATATAAACTGGAGCTTCATAACCGGGAACCAGTCGCTTGTATGAATTAACCCACTGATTTGTCACAAGGCATATCTCCCTCACATGATTCATAAGCCCTGCAATATAATATTTAGCATCCTGTGAAAGGAAATAATCATCCTTTTTATCAAAAAACATATTTTTATTATTTTTAAAAAGTGATTGATGAACATGCATACCACTACCATTTTCACCATTCAACGGCTTTGGCATAAATGTAGCATAAACATTGTTTTTTGAAGCTACCTCTTTTACTACAAGCTTGTATATCAGAACATTATCTGCCATAGAAAGGGCATCGTTGTACCTCAAGTCTATCTCATGCTGGCTTGGAGCAACCTCATGATGAGAGTATTCCACATGGATGTTCATTTCATCTAAAACCTGTATTGTCTTCTTTCTTAGATCACTTGATTCATCCACCGGAACAGAATCAAAATAACTACCATCATCTATGATCTCTGGCTTAGTTGAATCCTTAAAATAAAAATACTCAAGCTCCGGCCCAACCATAAAATTAGTATAACCCATCCCTTTCATATATTCAATATTTTTCTTTAAAATAAATCTTGTGTCACCCTCATAGTTTTTACCATCAGGTGTTAGAATATCACCAAACATAATCGCAGTCTTCGAACCATCAAAGCTTTCTGGAAGGATATTAAAAGTTTTTATATCAGGCATTAAAAGTAAATCTGATTCGTAGATTCTTGCAAAACCCTCTATTGAGGAACCATCAAAGCCCATCCCCTCATTAAGAGCATGTTCCAGCTCCTTTCTTGTAATTGTAAAGGCTTTTAACTGACCAAGTATATCAACGAAACAGAGCTTTATAAAATTTATTCTTTCAGCATCAACAATCTTTATAATATCTTTAATATCAGGTTTGTTAATTTTCACAATTCCTCCATAAACTCTTAATCTAAGAAAATATTTTCATGAAACTTATATTAAAATAGAATTTAATAACGCAACCTATTGCAAGAAATGGACCAAAAGGCATATAAGAAAATCTATCAAGTTTTTTTGCAAGGATTAAAGAAATCCCATAAACTGCGCCTACAAAAGAAGCAATGATGATAACATCTATTATTCCTTTTGCTCCTACTATGCTTCCTATAGCACCAAATAAAAACATATCCCCCTCACCAACAGCATCTTTTTTATAAAGAAGTTTTCCAAGCCATGCAAGCAAAAACATAGAGCCTGCACCTGCAATTATGCCGGCAAGCGATGTTATAATTCTTTGATAAATGCTTCCATCAAAAAGTGGATTTGAAAAAGACCCAACGAGACCAAAGAATGCGATAAGATATGAGAATAGATCTGATAACATCATAGTTTTAAAATCAATCACACTAACAACAATTAAGAGATAAGCTATTGCTGTTGAAGAAATAAACCAAGGGATGTTCCCCCTCCACTTCAAAAAAAATATGACTGTTATAGCAGCGCTCAAAAATTCAACAAGGGGATAAACAATGCTTATTTTTGTTTTACAGTTTCTACACCTTCCACCCAAAATAATATAGCTCAAAAGAGGTATATTGTCATACCATTTTATTGGGGCTTTACATTTAGGACAGAACGACGGGGGAAGAACTATGGATATATTATTTTCTGTTCGGTATATAACAACATTTAAGAAGCTTCCAAAACAGAGCCCAATTATAAATATAAAAATCAGCATAAATATCATAATAAAATTATAAAAACTATCATGTTAGAAAGACTTTAAACTATTTTATATAATCTATAGGATCTGTACAATAAGAATCATCGATTGCACACTTTCATTTTCCATCATAATTTTTTTAAACACAAACAAACCTTCTATCCATAGCATACTATTATTTCAAACCACTAACAAGCGATGTCTGTGATATTGCAATTGCAATATCACCTACTTCTTCCCCTGTTTTAGTGATAAACTATGATTAAAATATTCTGAAATTGCAATAAATGCTTTCTTTATCTCTTCTCTACCACGAGCAATCACCACGCGTAGTATGGCGGAAGGGGAGGGAATGACTACGCCAAGGCTTCGTCATTTAAAATTCTTTTCTTAAGTATAGCCTTCCCAGACCCTGTTTTAAAATACTTCTCCAATTTTCGAGAGCTTTGTTTGGTTAATATCGCCACATAACCAGCTAAATATACTGGCAAATAAGGCTTAGTAGAAGACGAAAGACCTTTCTCATGTTCTTCAAGCCTTCTCTCTATATTATCTGTAGAACCAACATATATCCAATTAGCTTTAATATGACTCTTTAAAAAATATACATAATACATATAAGGTATGGCCTGCCAGACGAAGCGATTACCACGCGTAGTCTGGTTTACCAGACGAAGCAATTACCACGCGTAGTCTGGTTTACCAGACGAAGCAATTACCACGCGTAGTCTGGTTTACCAGACGAAGCGATTACCACGCGTAGTCTGGCGGAAGGGGAGGGAATGACTACGCCAAGGCTTCGTCATTTAAAATTCTTTTCTTAAGTATAGCCTTCCCAGACCCTGTTTTAAAATACTCCTCCAATTTCCGAGAACTTTTTTCGGTTAATAACGCCACATAACCAACTAAATATACTGGCAAATAAGGCTTAGTAGAAGATGAAAGACCTTTCTCATGTTCTTTAAGCCTTCTCTCTATATTATCTGTAGAACCAACATATATCCAATTAGCTTTAATACGACTCTTTAAAAAATATACATAATACATATAAGGTCTGGCTTGCCAGACGGAGCGATTACCACGCGTAGTCTGGCGGAAGGGGAGGGATTCGAACCCTCGATACGCTTTTGGCGTATACAGACTTTCCAGATCTGCGCCTTCAACCGCTCGGCCACCCTTCCATAAAAAGTTGTTTGGTTGTTTAGAATAATTTCTAACTATAATAAATAATATTTTTACAAATAAATATAGGCTCAATTAATCTTTAAAACAAGAGATATCTTTATTATTAATAAAAATATGGTTGGGGTAGGATTCGAACCTACGTAGGGCGTAGCCCGACGGTTTTACAGACCGTTGCATTTGACCGCTCTGCCACCCAACCATCTAAAACAACCAAGTAATAGTATATCAAATTGATGCTGATTTTATCAAGACAAACAACCAGTTTATTACACATTAAACCTAAAATAACAAACGTCTCCATCCTTTATCTCATAATCCTTTCCTTCAAGGCGGATAAGCCCCTTTTCTTTTAAAATTTTTTCATCCCTGTACTTCTCAATATCAGAAAAGGAATAAACCTCAGCTCTTATAAAACCTCTTTCAATATCTGAGTGAATCTTTCCACTCGCCTTTGGAGCTTTTGTTCCTCTTTTTATCATCCATGATCTTACTTCATCAGTTGAACCAACTGTAAAAAATGATATCAGATCAAGCATTTTGGTTGACTTTAAAATAATCTTTTCAATGCCTGAGTATTCCTCACCAATGTCCTTTAAAAATTCCTTTCTCTCATTTTCTTCAAGTTTTATTATCTCTGACTCTATCTTTGCAGATATTCTTACCATATCAGAACCTTTTTTTGAGACATAATCCTCAAGCCTCTTAACGACAGTCTCATCCTGCTTTTCACCAATGTTTGCGACATAAAGAACAGGTTTGGATGTTAAAAGATTAAAATTTTTCATATCATCAATGCTTATGCCGCTCTCCCTTGCTGGTTTTCCTTCAGAGAGTGCTTTTTTTATTATCTCAAGCTTTGAAAGAATCTCCTTTGCCTCCTTATCACCTGTTCTTGCTGAACCTGAATTTTTATCAATCATCTTGTTAACACTTTCTAAATCACTTAAAATCAACTCTAAGTCTATGACCTCAATATCCCTCACAGGATCAACTCCCCCGAGCGTATGAACAACATCGCTATCATCAAAGCATCTCACAACCTCAACAATAGCATCAACCTCTCTTATGTTTGCTAAAAATTTATTACCAAGCCCCTCTCCCTGAGACGCTCCCTTAACAAGTCCAGCAATATCAACAAACTTTATATATGAATATGTTTTTTTAGGAGGCTTGAATATATCAAAAAGAATATCAAGCCTTTTATCTGGAACAGAAACAACACCAACATTTGGGTCTATTGTTGTAAACGGATAGTTTGAGCTTTGGGCACCTGCATCAGTTAAAGCATTGAAAAGTGTTGATTTACCAACGTTTGGAAGTCCAACAATCCCTATTTCCATAATCACCTCATAGATTAATATATAAAAAGAATCACCTTATCATATTTTTATAGACAGAAACATCAGAATCTGGTATCTCTACAGCGCCAACTGTTTTTTTAAAAAATTCCGATGGGCCAACCCAGCCAATAACAGCATACCCATAGCCATCATAAAACATCTGTTTAAGTGTTCTTATAAGAAGAGCCTTTCCAACACCAGACTTTCGCTCAGTCTCTATAACCCCTATGGGGCCGAAAAAACCTCTGGCAGTGGAATCATAACAGGCAAAACCAATTATCTCTTTGTTTTTTATTGCAATAAAACATGTTGGCGGAACTGATGAAAAACTCACATCACACTCGCTTGACCACGAGCTTGAAAAATTCTTTCCAACCCAATCAACAACCACTTTTTTTTCCGGGCCTATAGCCCTTTTTATTATGATGCTATCTTTCAAAAAACTTTTTTCATCAATATCAGATATATCATAAAGCTTTACAAGTAAATCCATTATTTATCACCATTTTTGTTTATTATAACACTGTTGTTTTCAAGACCTATCATAAGCTCTGATGAGTTTTTTGTAGCAGTGGATTTTTTTACGTCCTTGCTTTTTGGTTTAACAGGATTTCCCTTCTCATCAAACTTATAAACATTTGCATCTCCCTTTTTAAAAACATATTTATCTTTCTTGGAATTATTTTTAACAGCTGCCTTCTTCTTTGTTTGTTTTGGCTTAGTACTTTTTGTACTCTTTGATGACTTGGTTGTAACCTTCTTATTCTTAACACCTGAGGCAGATTTTTTTGACTCAGTTTTTTTATCCTTTGTATCCTTATCAGCATTTTGATCAGTTGCACTGCTCAACCCACTCATATAAAGTGTTGAATCAGATTGTGAAAAAAGAAAAACTGGAAAGAATAAAAATATAATAAATATTTTTCTCATAATCATTCTCATAATAAATTATAGCAGGTTTTTGGCAGCTTTTACAGTGGCATTCAAAAGACAGGCAAGAGTAACAGGACCAATTCCTCCTGGAACAGGTGTTATCGCACTGGCAATATCTCTAACACTGCTGAAATCAATATCACCACACATCCTTCCATTTTCATCAATATTTGTCCCTATATCAATCAAAACCTGATTCTCACCTATCATATCTGATTTAATAAAATTAGCCTTACCAATCGCAGATACTATTATATCTGAATTTTTTAGATATTCATTCAAATTTTTTGTTTTTGTGTGACAGATTGTAACAGTCCCGTCAAGCATCGAAAGCATATGTGCAACAGGTTTTCCTGTTATGGAAGACCTTCCAACAACAGTAATCCTTTTACCGGAGATATCAATATCATAATGCATCATCAATCTTATGGTTGCATAAGCAGTCTGAGGTACAAAAAAATCATATTTTTTTATATCATCAAATTTTTTTGATATAAAAAGCCTGCCCATATTAACCGATGAAAGAGCATCAACATCCTTACTAGGATTTAATGCATCCCAAAACTCTGGGTCATCAAAGCCATCAGGAAGAGGTTTTTCAACCATTATGGCATCAACATTTTTATCGTTTCCAAGCTCCTTTATAAGCGATATAAAAAATTTCTTATCTGTTTTTTCCCGAGGCATATAAAGCTTTGTATCTATACCGAGTTTCTGAGATTTTTTTATTTTAAGATTCATATAATATGATGATGGTGAGTTTTCAAAATAATTTATTATCGCAAGAAAGGGTTTTCTTCCCTTTTTTAAAAGAAAATCCTCAGCCATAAGCTTTGTTTCAGCATTTATTTGCTCTGATAGTGTTTTTCCTTCAAGAATCATAATCCCTCTCTTCTTTTTTATAATAACATCTGGATTTTTTAAATAAAAATCTTCTATCCTTTCCACAAGCTCTCTTAATGCAACAAACCTGTTTATACTCAGCGACCTTTCCCTCTGGCATCTAACAGATATACCGAGCGGCCTATATCTGAGCAAAACTGCATTGTTTGTCTTGTTTATCTTTTGACCACCATTTCCGCTTCCTTTTTGAAATTTTTCATCTATGTCAAAAAGATCAATTCCAAGCTTTTTTATTTTATCCTTTAGTTCTTCTATCTTTTTTTTGCCAACACTTCCAAATATATCATTAAAATTATCAATCCTCATAAGGCTAAATCTTATTATCCTTAGCTTTTTTTATATTACTATCTATAAGAGATGTGATTGAGTTGTTTTCAAGTGATATAATATAAAGCTCTTTCCTTGCCCTTGTACATGCAATATAGAGCAATCTCAATGCTTCTGCTTTCTCAAAATAATTCTGTAAAAGATTTGCACCATAAATTATTACCATATCACTCTCAAGCCCTTTTGATGAGTGTATAGTAGCAAGCTTTACGTCTGCAGAAGTATTAGTTTCTTCTCCTATAATAGCAGTCTTAATATTTTTTGAGTTAAGATAATCATATATTCCATCCATCAATCTGTGATTTGGAAAAAGAAACATTAAAGAAACGCTTTTCTTCTTGTTCTTTATAAGTGAATATATATAATCCTTTGATTCATCTTCGCTATAAAATATTTTTAACTCAGGCCATGAGCCACTTCTTATCACGTTCTCATACCTTGTTTCAACAGCATCTTCTTCAAAGCAGAGAATATGATTTTTATCAAGATCCTCAATCAAATCATAGGCAACTGAAATTATCTGTTTGGTATTTCTGTAATTTGTGTTGAACACCTCAGTTCTACCAACAATATCTATTGAAAGTTTTCTCCAGTTTATGCTTCTCTTATATATATTCTGAGAATTATCATATACAATAAAAAGATTGTTTGTCTCTTTATCAAGAAAATTTACAACAGATACATACCACTTACCCATAAAATCCTGTCCCTCATCAATAAGTATTGATTGATATTTTATGTCTGATTTCTTAGCAGACTCTATCATCAAATCTGGAATGATATTATTCCAGTAATCATCATTCATCTTTTGAGTGGATGGAATTTCTATGCCAAGTCTGTTTAAAACTTTAAAACACCACGAGTGGTATGTCATAACCTCAACATTCGTAAAATCTTTAAGATTATCCTTCAGATATATGGAAAGAGATCTGTTAAAACACAACACAAGAATCTTCCAATCTGGATTTATCTTTGAAAGAAATTTTGCTCTGGCCACAAGCATGACCGTCTTTCCACTACCACTGACACCTCTTATCAATCTGTGACCATTAGAAAACTGTCTTGCTATCCTTTCCTGATGTTTATCAATGACAGCCAATGAATCATTATTTATCTTCAACTCAGGATATATGATTGATCTTATCTCATCAACCTGAAAATCTTCAAGTTTTGATGGCCTTGCAGGCAAAAACATTTTATCAAGAGATAATTCAAGTTTTTCAGTTGATGAAAAATCATCAGCAATAAAAAACTTATCAGAAAAAGCTTTTTTGAGTTCATAATAAAAAAGCTTTTCCATATCCTCTTTTTTAAAATTGCTCATAAAAACACCAAAACCCCAGTTAACGGAAAGCTTTTTATCCTTAAGAAGTAATTCATCCCTTTTAAGCATATCCACAAGTTGTAGTATATAATTTCTTACCTGTTTTAATGGATTTAAAAATCTGATATCCCTGTTATCAACATTTAAAATTATACTATCCTTGTCAGCCTCAATTATTCTATCAAAACTCCAGTCTTTAACCTCAATTATTATAACGCCTTTAAGCGGATGTATTATGATAAAATCAGGATAATAGTTTTTAATCTCTGTGTTGTAGTAAACAACGCAGTCATCAGATAAGTTTTCTTTAAGAATTTCAAAAAGTCTCTTTTCACCCTTTGTAGCACTTTCTGGAATAGTTCTTGGAATCAAAAAAGCCATATATTGTTTAATTTTTAACGCTTAAACCACAATTTTTCAAATCTTTCTTTGTTGACTGAAAGCTCTAATTATTGTATTATATAAAGTATAAAGTGATATATCAAGATACCGATCTTTTTAATGCTGTTTGTTTGATGTTTATAACTTTGTTAAAAATGTTTGTTTGTTTTTTTAAACAAGGTTATGCACATATAAAAGTGATTATTTTTTAAGTATTTTTATTAAAAAATCTGATTTTATTAACATTTGTGGATAAGCTGTGGATAACATAAAAAATAACATATGGAATGATATAATAGAAGAATTAAGCGAAGAGCTTAAAAGGGATGATCTTTATCTTTGGTTTTCTTCTGTTAAAAAAGCGGATATAAAGGACAACATCCTTGAAATAGAGGTTCCAAACAATCTTTACATAGAAAGAATATCTAAAAAAGAAGAAACTATTAAAACAAGGATAAAAATTTTGACAGGTGTTGATGTTGTTATTAAATACACAATATCCCCGATATCTGACACAGAACAGATTACGGAAATTCCAAAAAAAGAAGAAACTGTTCAAAACGCTTTTATAACAAAACTCAATCCCGAGTATACCTTTGATGATATGGTTATATCACAGTTCAATCAATTAGCGGCTTCTTTTTCAAGGAGTGTTGCAAGTGAAATAGGAAAGATAAATCCATTTTTTATATACAGCAGGCCGGGGCTTGGAAAAACACACATGCTTCACTCTATCGGAAATGAAATATTAAAAAATAAACCTTTTTTAAAGGTTCTTTATATAACGGCAGAGGATTTCGTTAATGAATATATAACATCAATTCAGCAAAGCAGGGTTGATCTTTTTAGAAATAAATACAGAAATCTTGATTGTCTATTGATAGATGATATTCAATTTATAGTAACAAAGGAAAGAAGTGAGGAAGAGTTTTTCTTCACATTCAATACACTTTTTGAATACAAGAAACAGATTGTTGTAACATCCGATAGGCCACCAAATGACATAGCACTCAATGAGAGGTTGATATCAAGGTTTAAGATAGGTCCTGTGGCTGATATAAGGCCACCAGAATTAGAAGAGAGGATGGCCATCCTAAGGAAAGAGAATGAAAAGCAGAGATATAATATTCCGGATGATGTTATAAGTTTTATTGCCCAGAATATCAAGGACAGCATAAGAAGTTTAAAGGGTTCTCTCTTAAATGTATATCATTTTTCTGTTTATTCAAACGAATATCCCACTATAGATAAAACAAAGGAGTGGATAAAGGATCATCTATCGGTTAACGATTTAAATAGTAAACCTGCTATAAAGGTGGATGATATTCAAAGAATTATAGCAGATGAATATGGTATATCAGTGGATGATATAAAGTCAAAGCAAAGAAGTGAAAGATTTGCTTTTCCAAGACAGGTAGCAATATATATAACATGTGAGTTAACTGATATGTCGCTTCCTGATATTGGTAAGTTTTTTAATAAAGATCACTCAACGATAATTCATGCAAGGGATAAAATAAAACAGTATTTAAACAATGATCCCTTTTTCTCTGAAAAGGTTAACAATATAATAAACAAAATAAATAATAAAAATGTTGATTAATTGTTAAAGATCCTTTTTGTGTTCAGAATGTTTATTGTGTGTTGAAAAAATGTTGATAAAAATTCACTGTAGAAACGTGAGTTATAAACATATCAACACTTCTCTTTATTATTAGGAGGATTATGAAAATATTATTATCACAGAATATATTTGTTGAAAGTCTTAATAAAATTCAATCAGCTGTTCAATCAAAGTCAGGTTCATTGCCTGTTCTACAGAATTTTTTAATAGAAGCAAACAAGGATTATTTAAAATTTGTATCCACAGATTTAGAGATAGCAATAAAACATATAACGAGGGAAGGTTTTAAAACAATAACGGAGGGGTCTGTAACCATTCCATTCAAAAAAGTTTATGAAATTCTTTCAAGCATAGATAAAGATAGTGAGGTTACTGTTTCTTCTGATGACGATAAGGTTTCTATTGTTTCAGGAAAGACTAAAATAAAAATAGCATCACTTCCTGTTTCTGATTATCCTGCCATACCTTCAATAAATGAAAAAGAATCGTTTAAGATGAATGGTTTTGATATAATATCTATGATTGACAAGACAATTTTTTCTGCTTCAACGGATGATAAGAACAGTATTTTAAACGGGCTCTTGTGGAAAAAAGAAAAAAATATTTTTACAATAGCGGCAAGTGATGGTAGAAGACTTGGAGTAATATCCAGAGATTTAAAAAACACAGTAAAGAAAGATTTTAAGGTTGTTATACCATCAAGGATTCTGGGAGAAATATCATCATTTATTAAATCAAACTGTGATAAAAATGATGATGTGCTTGTTGATATTTCCACAAACAAAATAGGCTTTAAGATTAAGGATACTGATTTTATTTCAAGTTTTATTGAAGGAAACTTTCCATCATATGAGACCATAATTCCTAAAAACTTTGAGTCATCAGCAACTGTTGATGTCAACAAGCTTTTAAACTCAACAAAAAGAGCCATTATTTGTAATGGTGATTTAAAAACAGGATTTGTTAAATATACATTTAAAAAGGATGTTTTGATAATCAACTCATCATCTCAATCTGTTGATTTTGAGGATGAAATTGATTGTGATTTTTCTTTAAAAAACGAGGATTTTGTTATTATTTATAATCCTAAATTTATTGTTGATATTTTAAAAAACATTGAGAGTAAAAATATAGAGTTTCATTTTACAAGTCAGACTACTCCAACAATGTTAAAGACTGAAGAAGATCCTATGCTCGTTTATATGATTATGCCATTAAAATCTTATTGATATTATATGAAAAACCCTAAGAGTTTAAAAGAGATTATTACAGATCATAAAATTTTTGGAGGATTGAATATAAGTAATCTTATGATATTAAACTCTGTTTGGAAGAATGAGATGAAGGAATACTCCCTTTACTGTGATATATTTTCGATAGAAAAAAAAACACTTGTTTTAAAGATTAAAAATCCAGTTGTTAAAAATGAAATATATATAAAAAAGGATATAATTCTTAGAAAAATAAACAAATATTTCAATTCTAATTTTATAAAGGATATTAAGTTTGTATAAACAGGAGTTTATATGGCAGATATAAAAAACAATTATGATTCATCAAATATTCAGGTTTTGGAAGGGCTTGAGGCTGTAAGAAAAAGACCTGCAATGTATATTGGTTCAACGGGACCTCAAGGTCTTCATCACTTGATTTACGAGGTTGTAGATAACTCTATAGATGAAGTTCTTGCTGGTGGTTGTAATAAAATAGATGTGATATTGAAGGATGATAATATTTGCTCTGTGAGCGATAATGGAAGGGGCATTCCTGTGGATTCTATGAAGGATGTTAAGGATCCAAAGCTCAAGGGAAAGTCGGCTCTTGAGGTTGTTATGACTGTTTTACATGCTGGTGGAAAGTTTGATAAGGACAAGGGTGGATATAAGATCTCTGGAGGACTTCATGGTGTTGGAGTTTCTGTTGTTAATGCTTTATCTGAGTGGCTTCAAGTTGAGGTTAAGAGGGATGGAAAAATATGGATTCAGGAGTACAGAAAGGGTAAACCTCAGGGCGATGTCAGAATTGTAGGAAACACTAATGAGCACGGAACAACTGTAACCTTTAAGCCTGATGAAGAGATTTTTCCAAATCCTAGTTTTTCTTTTGATGTAGTTTCAAACAGGCTCAGAGAGTTAGCTTTTTTAAACCCAGGAGTAAGGATAACTTTGATAGATGAAAGAGAAGATAAAAAATACAGCTTCTTTTTTGAGGGTGGAATAAAGCAGTTTGTAAAGTTTTTAAACACGAACAAAACAGTTCTTCATCCTGAACCGATATTTATATCAAAAAAAGAGGGTGATTATTATCTTGATATTGCAATCCAGTATAACAACGAATATTCTGAAAATGTTTACAGCTTTGTTAACAACATAAAAACAATTGAGGGAGGGACACACCTCAGTGGATTTAGATCAGCACTTACAAGGGTTGTTAATGATTATATAAAAAAATATGAGATTGCAAAGGATAAGGATTTCAGTGTCAGCGGTGATGATGTTAGGGAAGGATTAACAGCTGTTGTCTCGGTAAAGCTTCCACAGCCTCAGTTTGAAGGACAGACGAAGACAAAGTTAGGAAATTCTGAGGTTGAGGGTATAGTAAAATCACTCACAGGAGATGCTCTTTCAACATTTTTTGAGGAAAATCCTACTGTTGCAAAGGCAATTTGTAATAAGGCAATAGAGGCTCAGAGGGCAAGGGAGGCTGCAAGGAAAGCAAAGGATCTGGCAAGGAGAAAGGGTTCAATAGTTGACAGTGGACTTCCTGGAAAATTGGCTGATTGTCAGGAAAGGGACGCAACAAAGACAGAGCTTTATATTGTTGAGGGAGATTCTGCAGGTGGAAGCGCAAAACAGGCAAGGGATAGAATTTTTCAGGCCGTGTTGCCACTCAGAGGAAAAATATTGAATGTTGAAAAATCTCAGCTTGTTAAGATAGTATCCAACGAACAGATAAGAACCCTTATATCAGCTATTGGAACAGGTGTTGGTGATGGTGAGGATGGTTTTGATCCTACAAAGCTCAGATATGGAAAGATTATAATAATGGCTGATGCTGATGTTGATGGTCAGCATATAAGAACACTTATACTTACTTTTTTCTATCGACAGATGAGACAGCTAATAGAGAATGGAAATGTTTATATCGCACAACCACCGCTTTATAAGGTTAAAAAAGGAAAATTTGAGACATACTTTCAAACTGATGATGAATTAAATCAGTGGGTTTTAAATGAGGCCTTGAACAATATAAGTGTTAGAGATAAAAGCAATAAAGAGTTGAGCAAAAAAGAATTAAAGGATCTTGTGATTCTTGTTCATCATACAGATTCAGTTTTAAGAAAATTGGAGGTTAAGGGTCTTACTTTAACTGATTATCTTAATTTTGAAAGAAGTGGAAAGATACCAGTTTTTAGGGCAGAGGTTTCACCTGGTAATTACATATATTTTTATTCAGAAAAGGAATGGCTTGATTATGAGACAGATTTTATAAACAAAAGAAAGGAAGAGCTTCAGAAAGAGTTTAAAGGTGAAAATATGGAGAGAGAAGAGGAGTTAGGTCCATCCTTTCAAACCCTTAGTGAGTTTGTGAGACTCTCAAACATAAACAAAAAACTTAAGGAATTTAATTATTCCCTTGATGATTATATAGTTTTAAATGATGATTCATCAAAGGATGAAAAACGAAAGATTATTTTTAATATAAAAAGTGAGAAGAATGATTATAAGGTTTATGATCTCAAAATGTTCAGTGAAATCATTCACAAGGAAGGAACAAGCGGTGCTGTTATCCAGAGATACAAGGGTTTGGGTGAGATGAATCCTGAGCAGCTCTGGGAAACAACAATGGATCCAAAGAGAAGAAAGCTTTTGAAGGTTACACTTGATGATAGTGCTGAGGCTGAGGCAATATTCACCACTCTGATGGGTGATAGTGTTGAGCCGAGAAGGAAGTTTATTGAGGAAAATGCACTTGAAGTAAAAAATCTGGATATCTAAGACAGATGACAGAAATCAGAGGTCAGAAGACAGAATTTAAGGAAATTCCCCTATTTATCTGACTTCTGACCCTGCCTGCGCCGAAGTGGCTTCGGCAGGCAGGCTCTGACTTTTGTCTTCTGTTTAAAGGGAGCTTATATGGCTGATGAAGAAAAAAAATTAAATGATGATATAAATATTATTGAAAGGGATATTTCTGAGGAGATGAAATCCTCCTACATAGATTATTCCATGAGTGTTATTGTAGGAAGGGCTTTGCCTGATGTAAGGGATGGTCTTAAACCTGTTCACAGAAGGGTTCTCTACACAATGTATGATATGGGAGTGAGGTATAACAAGCCTTACAGAAAATCAGCTCGTATAGTCGGTGAGGTTATGGGTAAGTATCATCCACACGGCGATGCTGCCATATATGATACCCTTGTCAGAATGGCTCAGGACTTTTCTTTGAGAATGCCTCTTGTTGATGGTCAGGGAAACTTTGGTTCTATTGATGGTGATCCACCTGCCGCTATGAGATACACTGAGGCAAGGCTTTCACAGATTGCTGAGGAAATACTTAGCGATATTGATAAGGAAACAGTAAAGTTTACCCCCAACTATGATGGTAGTCTGACAGAGCCAGTTGTTCTGCCTGCAAAACTTCCAAACCTTTTGATCAATGGCTCAAACGGTATAGCTGTTGGTATGGCAACAAACATACCAACCCACAATTTAACTGAGGTCTGTGATGCTATTATTGCAACCATTGAAAATCCTGATATACAGGTAAAGGACTTAATGAAGTATATAAAAGGTCCTGATTTTCCAACAGGTGCAATAATAAGAGGAAGATCTGGTATAAAGAATTATTTTGAAACAGGAAGGGGTTCTGTTAAGATTCAGGCCAAAACTGAGATAGAGGAGATAAAAGGGAACAGAGAAGCAATAATAATAACTGAGATACCTTATCAGGTTAATAAAACCACACTTATTGAATCTATAGCAGAGCTTGTAAGGGATAAAAAAATACCTGAGATATCTGATATAAGGGATGAGTCTGATAGAAGAGGTATGAGGATTGTTATAGAAGTAAAAAGGGATGGCAATGCTCAGGTTGTTTTGAATCAGCTTTTTAAACACACACAGCTTGAAACAACATTTGGTGTCATAATGCTTGCTATTGTTGATGGAAGGCCAAAGGTGCTTAGCATCAAAGAGGTCATAGAGCAGTATATAAGGCATAGAAAGCAGGTCATTTATAACAGAACAAAGTATGACCTTAACAAGGCACTTGCAAGGGCTCATATACTTGAAGGATATCTTATAGCTTTAAGAAACATTGATGAGGTTGTTGATATAATAAAGAAATCTAAAACCTCACAGGAAGCAAAAGAAAAATTGATAAACAGGTTTGCTTTGAGTGAAATACAGTCTCAAGCTATACTTGATATGAGACTTCATCAGTTGACAAGGCTTGAGGTTGGTGCTATTGAGGAAGAGTACAAGGGTTTGATGAAACTGATTGATGAACTGAGATCAATACTTAAGAATCCTGCAAAAATATTAAAAATAATAATTGATGAGCTTAAGGAATTGAAGGAAAAATATGGTGATAAAAGAAAAACTGAGATCTCTGGTGAATCAACCGATCTTGATATAGAGGATCTGATACAGGAAGAGGATGTTATTATAACCATCACACACAGCGGTTATATAAAAAGGATTCCATGCGATATGTATAAATCACAGGGAAGGGGTGGCAAGGGTGTTATAGGTTCTGATTTAAAGGAAGAGGATTTTGTTGATACTCTTTTTGCAACAACAACTCACTCTACTATATTGATGTTTACATCGAGAGGAAGGGTTTATGCCTTAAAGGGCTATGAAATCCCTGAGGCACCGAGATCAGCAAGAGGGAAGGCTATAGTAAACCTTCTCCCGATAAAGGATGAGACTATTACATCTATAATATCAATAGAATCGTTTGAGGAGAAAAAGAAGGATCAGAGCTATCTCTTTATGGCAACAAGAAAGGGCTATGTCAAAAAAACTCCTATCTCAGACTTTGCAAACATAAGAAGGAACGGTATAAATGCAATAACCCTTGAGGATGGAGATATACTCACTGGCGTTTCACATACTGATGGAAGTTATGATGTTATAATTGGAACAAAGAATGGAATGTCAATAAGGTTTGCTGAGAAAGAAGTAAGGGATATGGGAAGAAATGCAAGAGGCGTGAGGGGTATAAAATTAGGAAAGGATGATATAGTCATAGGAATGGATGTCGCATCACCGAGCTCTAAAAAGGACTTGCTTACTGTATGTGAAAATGGCTATGGAAAAAGGACAAAGTTAAGTGAGTATAAAAATCAACACAGGGGTGGAAGTGGTGTTATAACAATAAAAACTACTGAAAGAAATGGTAGTGTTGTTGGCATTTATCTTGTTGATGATAGCGATGATCTGATGATAATAACTGAGAAAGGGAAAATAATAAGGATACATGCAAAAGATATAAGCGTTGTCAGCAGAAACACTCAGGGTGTAAGGCTTGTTAAACTTGAGGATGGTGATAAGGTATCAAGCGTTGAGTCTGTTGTAAAAGAAGTTGATGAAACAGAAGGATAATTAATTGAGCCTAAGCCAAAAGATTTCAGTTAAATCAATTTGTATTAGCATCTCATAGAATAAAATATTCTGTGAGATGATTCTCAAAAACAGTAACAACTTTATTTTTAGTTAAAATAAACATATGAGCATATCAGAGATTATTTCAGCAGTTATAACGCTTACCATTGTAATGGATCCTGTTGGCAATATCCCTCTTTTTATAAGTGTCTTAAAGAATGTAAAAGAATCAAAAAGAAGACATATAATAATAAGAGAGCTCTTTATAGCACTTGGTTTAATGTTGTTCTTTTTATTCTTCGGTAAATGGATTGTTCTTCTTTTTTCTATGGATGTTATCTCACTTTCCATAGCCGGTGGTATAGTGCTTTTTTTGATAGCTCTTTCAATGATATTCCCAGCAAGAGAAAATGGGCTTATTGATACAAAGGAAGAACCTTTTATTGTTCCGCTTGCCACACCTCTTGTTGCTGGTCCATCAGTTTTAACAATGATTCTCATATACAATATGAAGGATAGCGGCAATATCCCCCTCTGGTTTGTTATAATCTTTATTTCATGGCTTATCAATGTTGTTATACTCTCACTTTCAACAAGGATATCAAAGTTCTTTGGTGAAAAGGGGATGTCTGCCCTTGAAAGACTGATGGGGATGATACTGATAACAATATCAGTCCAGATGATATTAAACGGTATAAAAGATTTCTTAAGAAACTAAAGACTATCCCGCAAAATATCAACTAATCTTTTTGGGCTAATTTTATAAGATTATTTGAAATATTCTCTGCCAAAATGGTCCACATATCCCTCCTTATCATTTAATTTAACTGGAGCAAGACCTTCTGAAAAATCATAAGCATCATCATATTTAACAGGTATAATTTTCTTACCTGATTTATCTATAAAGCCATACTTATCATTTAATTTAACTGGAGCAAGACCTTCTGAAAAAGACCGATAAAAATCATATTTCAAGGGTATAACTTCTCTGCCTGATTTATCTATAAATCCCCATTTGCCATTTAATTTAACCAGAGCAAGACCTTCTGAAAAAGACAAAGCATCATCATATTTGAAAGGTATAACTTCCCTGCCTGATTTATCTATAAATCCCCACTTACCATTTAATTCAACTTTAGCAAGACCTTCTGAAAAAGATTCAACAAAATCATATTTCAAGGGTATAACTTCTCTGCCTGATTTATCTATAAATCCCCACTTACCATTTAATTCAACTTTAGCAAGACCTTCTGAAAAAACATAAGCCTCATCTGAAAAACCATAAAGCTCATCATATTTCAAAGGTCTAATTTCCTTACCTGATTTATCTATAAATCCCCACTTGCAATTTAATTTAACTGGAGCAAGACCTTCTGAAAAAGATTCAACAAAATCATATTTCAAGGGTATAACTTCTCTGCCTGATTTATCTATAAAGCCATACTTACCATTTAAGTAAACTAGAGCAAGACCTTCGGAAAAAAACCAAGCAAAATCATATTTCCCTTCCATTACGATAGAGCCACCATAAGCACAAAATCCTATTTTATTTTTATTATAATCCACACAGGGGAAAATTCTATAATAAACAAGTTCATTATAATATTTATTGTTCCTATTATAATAAGCTTCCAAAAAATTCTCAACAAAAATAGATTTATCCTTTGCGGATATAATATCCATTTTAAGAAGTTTATCCAATTTGGCATAATCTTCTTCCATAGATTTTTTCTTTTTTTCTAAGGCTTCCTCATATTTCTTTTGATTTATAATATAATCTTTCCACTCCTGGACTCTTTTTAAGGCAATATCCCTGTATTCTGGAACTTCATTTGAAAAACTTTCCCATCTTTGAATAATTTTATTTATATCTGTTTCATTTTTCTCAAACTTCACAATCTCATCATACTTTGAAAGTTTATCAATATCAATTTTATTAAAGTCTAATTCTGTCTCACTTATTGATGATATCTCAGGCTGATTTATCTCCTGTAATGATAGCACTTAGGGGCTTATCTCAAATATTATCCTGGGTGTTTCTTTTTTTATATTTTTATCCTCTACTTTTGCTTTATATTCCTCCCAGCTCCTTTCTATTTCCATAATTGATGAAGATAAAACCTTTCCCGTCCTAACCTCTATCACCCTTGAGTTTACCCTGCACTTATTATCTGAAATATCTTCGATTATACCTGTTACTATGGCATCGGCGCCTAAAAGCTTTCCAAACTCAAGACCCTTTGTGTCATCTATTAGACCACTCATTTGCATTTTCTTTTCTTCTAATAATTTTGATATAAGAGTCCTTTCAAGAACATCAATATTTTTATTTTTAGCCAGATATGAAGTAAGTTCCTCCTGTATCTTAATCGAACCAATAGATACGCTTCCATCATAATAAGGGAAACTAAAAACTGCTAATTTTATCCCTGTTTTATCATTTATTCCCTGTGATAATTCTTCCGCAAGATTTTTTATATCACTCGCATTTAAAAAATTGGTGAAAAAAACTACTGCTATAAAAAATGAATATTTTTTTATTGTATTCATATATTCCTCACTCACATAATGATAATTAGATAAAAATATCTATCTTTCATCCTGATTACATTTTACCTTTTTTTAAAAATATTTTAGACAAAAATCGGATAAAATCTATAATAACCTATCCAACCTACGAAGTTGGACGAAAATTTGTAAATGGAGTTATATGTCCAACCTACGAAGTTGGCCAGAGGTTTGACTTTTAAAACTCACACTAAAACTGACCATTTTTTATTAAGACCAAAAGTAACCGCGTAGGTTACTTTTGGTTAGCAACAAAATAATATTAAAATATAATCATAAATTTATCCAAACCCGAAGTAACCTACGCGGTTACTTCGGGTTTGGAACGGTTAGTCTATAAAATTATGGGCAAGTCAGGTATTTCAGTATTAGAAAATGCTAAATACGCATCAAATCACGTAAAATGTTATCGAAGAATAAGTAGAAAATCAATCAAAATATTACCGTTCTATCTTGCTTAACTGATGTCAGGCTGGCCTGCGGTAGGAATGGCGGGATTACAAAAACACTCTCTTTTACATCCTTTTAGGTTTTAAGGTTATTATTATCTTATTACCAGTGTTGTTAACCTTTCCGTCAAGTTCTGCTATATCAGAGAGTTTGCTTTGTATGCTGTTTAGAAGGTTTTCCCCCAAGTCTTTATGCTGCATTTCTCTCCCACGAAACATAAGAGAAACCCTTACTCTATCATTTCTTTTTAAAAATTCTTCCATATGTCTTATTTTTGTATCAAGATCATGCTGAGCAATTCTCGGATTTATTCTGATCTCTTTTAATTCACTTTCCCTCTGCTTTCTTTTGTTCTCTCTTTCCTTTTTCTCTTCTGAATATAAAAATTTATTAAAATCCATTATTTTACAGACTGGTGGGTTTGATGTTGGTGATATCTCAACAAGATCAAGACCAGCTGATCTTGCTATATTAACAGCTTCATATGTTTGCTTAACCCCTAACATCGTTCCATCAGCAGCTATAACACGAACCTGTGGAACTCTTATCTGATTGTTAACCCTGTATCTTTTTTCTATGGACAATTTATCCTCCTTTTACTTTTATTTATAATTGTATGTTTTGATTTTATAAAAAAGGTGAGCAACATATTAAAATAGGATTTTACATAATAGTATCATCATATAATTATAATACAAGTTTTTATTTGATTAGTCAATAAAAAACTCAGATGTCATTTCATTTTCTTAAGTTCTAAATGAACATTGAAATCTTTTTTTGAGTAGTTAGAAAGCGTATCCACAAAAACCATAATTATTTTATACTCATTAGTATCAAATTCCTTTGCATTGACAAGGTCTGACGAGACAATTTTAAATGACTTATCTATCGCAAAAATCCTTATGGCTATTCTTGCACCGTTTATGTTTTCCGTGTATGAAAAAAGATATGTGTCATCATTCTTTTTTGTTAAAGCATCAGGCTTGCTTCCTATAAATATGGCTGATGAATAAAAGTTATTATCATATTTTTTGTTGTTGGTAATCTCAACATAAAAGTCATTGTCACTTACTTTGTTATACCTTGTCTTTAAAAGGTTGCCATCTATATCATAAAAGTTTCCTAATGGTATGAAATCAATTCTTGCTGAACTCCCTGATGTTATATATGCCATCAAACATTCGCCACTGCTTTCAACAACAAACATTTTGAGATTGACCTTAAAAAACCAAAGAGTTGCTGACTCAATTAGATGATCAATAAAATTCTTTTGAAACACTGAATAAGCAAGTTTTAATAGGCTTTTGTTTATAAGATCGAACTGCTCTATGTCTATATTCTTTGTAATATTGTCTATCTCAGATATTGTTAAAACTGTTTCATCGGTCATATTCTTTGCAATATTTAAGTACTTTAATGCTTTTTCGTTTTCATTGAGCCTGCTGTAAAGGAGATAGAGTTCATAGTATCCCTTAAACTTATAATCCTCTTCTGATACTCCTATTAGTCGTTGAACCGTTGTTATTGCCTGTTCATATCTTTTTTCAATAACCTCAAGCCTGTGTCTATAATCAATTACTCCTTCCTGATATGGAAATTTTTTTTCTAACTCATCAATTTCTTCTCTTGCCTTATCCAAGTTGAAAACTTCCCATAAATAATGTTCTGTCAGCATGATATCTAATAGAAAATTGTTTTCATTATTTTCTTTTTTTAATTCAATACATTTTTTAACAAACTCCTCGCTATTTTTTGTTTGATGCATTAAGAGCACAACATTTGCAAAGTTTTTAAAATCATCAAACTCTAATAATTTTCTGTAATACTCTTCAGCATATTTTGATGATGATCTTGCAATCAGTTGATATATGAGAGGTTCGGTGTATTTCTTTGAATAGTTTAGCGCATAATCAATCCACTTTTTATCATCTTCAAGGTTTCTTATTATTATCTCTAACTTTTCATTATCCCTTTCGTTTATAAATCTTTTTCTATTATCCTTTAGCAGTTTAATATTTGCTTCTATCTTTTTAGCAAAACAAAATCCATGAGTTTTTATTATCATATAAACTATGTAGTTATCAAGATTGAATGGATTTAAATACAATGCTTCCTTTATATATCCTATTGACTCTGAGAAATTTATCGAAATATATGACTTAACAGCCTTGTTCAAATATTCATTTGATATCTCTTTATCAGTTTCTGAAATATTTTGGTCTTTTTCTGTTTCATCTGAGAATATATCCCTTATGTTTGTTATTATTCTGTTAATCCCGCCGCTTTTCCTATGTGATCTTATTGCCTCAGATACATCCTTCATTGTTTCATACCTTTCATCAGGATTTTTTGAAAGCATCTTCATAACTATCTTTGAAACTGACTTTGGAATAGAATCATTCAACTCGTCAGGAGGTTTCACATCACCTTTTATTATGCTGTTTACTATATATCCAGGGGATTCGGATGAGAGGTATTCAAATGGATGGGTTGCTGTTAAAAGCTCATAAAACACAACACCGAGCGAGTACATATCAGATTTAACCGTAGGTTTTCCCTTTGAAAAAATCTCTGGAGCGGTGTATTTTATAGTGCCTAAAAAATTTTCCTGAGTGGTTATGCTGTTTGAGCTTGAAAACTTAACAAGCCCGAAATCAGCCAACCTCACCCCCTTTCTTGATATAAGTATGTTTGATGGTTTGATATCCCTGTGAATTATTCCAATATTGTGCATCTCGTAAAGTGCATCTGAAACAGAGGATATAAGGCTCAGCGAATTGTCCAGCCATTTGCTATCCTTTAAAGGAAGATTATTGAAGTTTTGAAGGAAATAGTTATCATAGCCATTGACAACTTCACTTAAATAACCAAACTCCTTCAACTCTTCAGGGCTGTTTTCTTTTAGTATTTTTATTCTGTTTATGACATCCTGAAGTGATTTTCCCTCTATGAACTCCATTACAAAATAAGGAATCCTTTTCCCCTCAATCTCTGTCTCACCATATGAATAGACATTTATTATTCCCGGATGGTTTATTTTTGCCATCGCAGACGCTTCCTTCAAAAATCTTTTTTTCCCGACAGCAGTGAGAGTGTTTGGGAGCATAAACTTTACAGCGACTTTTCTATCAAGCGAGGTATCATAACCCTCATAAACAACCCCCATTCCACCCTCGCCAATCTCTCTTACAAGTTTTATCTCACCTATTTTTTCTATGTTATAAATCATTTTATCTGATAGTTATTGCTGTTATTGCTTATCTGCTGTTTTTCTATATACTCTATATAAAAAGAGTAATTATTTCCTACATCATATATTTTTGATGATATAACATACATAGATGCTGAATTAAAGTTATTTATCTTTTCATTCATCGCCTTTTTAGCATCACTTTCAAAATCAAAGCTCTGTGAATTGTCATATCTTTTGATCAAAAATTCTTTTCCAGCAAAATTTCCAAACCTGTATATGTTTTTAACAGCATAATCTATAGCAAATGACCAGTCATTATCTATTTGGTATGCGTAGTTATGAACAACAGAAATCCCTGCTTTTGTAAAAGCATCAATTCTCTTTTTCCCTTCATTTAAGGCATTGTTCTCAAAAGGAAAAGTTTCCTCTGATCTGTAGTTTTCTATTGTATATTCAGGTCTCTCTGATATCTTATTCAACTCCTCTGTTTTTATCAGATATGTTATCTTTATTGAATAGTTCCCATCATCAGAAGGAATTACGCTTCCTGATACAGCGTTTATTCCTGATTGTTTTAGAGTGTTTATAATTCCATTTATGTTTTTTTTAGCATCACTCTCAAATGTATATTTGCCATAAACAAAATCTTTAAACATTGCATAGTATGTCTTTGATCTTTTTAAAATATTGTTAACTGAGTATATTATTTTAAAAGAATATTCATTCCCCTCCTCTGTTGTTTTAGAATCTATTACCTTCAATGGAGAATTTTTAAACTTTCCAGCAGAGTTTGATAACTCTGTCTTTGCTAAGTTCTCGTTCCAGTATGTTTTTTGAGGAGTGTATTCCTTGATTAAAACAGAATTAAGTGAATCAGGATTTTTTAGCTCAGGAAGATATTCTATTGTAAATGTATAGTTGTTTTCCTTTTCTGAAACATTGCAACCCATAATAGAAATCCCATAGTTTTTCAGTATGTTGCTTCTGTTATCACACTCCTTTTTAGCATCCCTTTCAAATGTAAACTCCTCATCTGTTGAATATATTAAGATGTTCCTTGAAATGCTGCTGTCTATGGTTGCAGTAGTTGTCGGTGTTTCTTTTAATTTAATCTCGCTGCCTTTTACATCAAGATCTTCAGTCGCAGCCAAAAATGAGCATATATATAGGCTTGTAATAAAAATAATAATTTTTTTCATATAACCCTCCTACTAATCAGAACTCAGATTACAAATATCAGAAGTTGGAAGAAAAAAACTTATACAACTCTTTATTTGATTAACCTCTTCTTAATTATATTTTACTTAAAAAAAAATAAAAAGTTAAATAAATATATTAGTATTATAATACTAATATAATAGTAATAGGTCTTTTTTCCTATTTTCCCAACTTCCGCATTTTTTCAATAAAATGAGGCATGTGTAATTTTTTCCTCAATGATAGAATTTCCAAAAAGTCTGTAGGACTGACGTATCGCCCATAAAAAAAAGGGTATTTTTAAAATTTTCCTATGAGAAAAGTTTTCTTAACTAAAAAAATGCGGAAGTCGGGAGGGGGATTCATGGAAAAGAAGGCATTCATATAGATTCTTTATGCCTAATGATAAATAGGACTAAAGACCCTTTCGCAACGCAAAGTTCTCTGCAAAACTATAATTGTAATGTTCTTGTAACTCGGGGAATTGGCCCGGGGTACCCACGGCCGGACTTTAATCAGGCACAGCCGGGGAGAGCGAACTTAAATTTGTTTTTCCTTTTTTATTCAGGGTTGGAATTATGCAAAAGCGGACCATCCTTTGGGACATAACTGATAAATGCAACCTGCGTTGCCGGCATTGTTATAACGCCGACAAGTATTTCACCAATAAAAAATATCAGGTGTTAAACACACCTCAGATCAATTCCGTCCTGACAAAGCTTTCCAAGTCCGGGTTCAATCACATCCACCTGCTCGGCGGAGAGCCTCTTGTGAGGCAGGATATCTGGGAAATAATAAGAGAAGCCGGTAGTCGCAATATAGAGATCACGTTGAACACGAACGGCACCCTTTTAACACCCCAAAACATTACCCGCCTGCTGGCGGCACGAAACCTTTCCCAGATAGTAATCAGCCTCGATGCTCCTACCAGTGCCGCCAACGATAAACTCCGCGGGAATGGCGTTTTCAATATCGTGACCGCAAATATCCGTAACCTGACGGCGGCGATAAAAAAGAGCCGATCGAAGACCATTACGGCCATCTCAAGCGTAATTTCCGAAGAGAACGCTGTGGAGCTCTATAAATTCGGGGTATTAACGGAGTCTCTGGGAGTGAATTATCTGTTTCTTCTTGGCTTGTACGATTGTGGCAATGCTAGGTCGGAAAGACTGAAAAGCAGGAACTACTTTAGAAAAGTAGTTCCTCACCTAGTCAAAGCGGTTAAAACATTCGATAATTATCAGGATCTCCGCATCCAACTGGATGCGAAACCAAAACTCGCCACATATCTAAACAGGGTCTGCGGCAAAAAAATGGTTGCCGTTGAGCCTTCGGTATGCCTAGCCGGGGATAATATGCTGGCCATGGACCCCGACGGAACTTTGTATCCCTGCGGGTCATTCAGCCAGCCGCAGCATCAAAAAGACCTATCAATGGATATTCCCCGGGCTGATGTCGCCACCGTAAAGCGGGTAAACGATTTTCTTACGACAAAGAGTTTTAAGAAATTTCTCAACCTTAAGGCCTCAACGCATACAGCGTATTGCAAGTCCTGTGAGTTCTCCTCTCTGTGTCACGGTATATGCCCCTTGTACGTCAGCGACACGAATATCCCCTCGGAGTGTGAGGCAGTAGATCACTTCCAAAGGCGGATGTACGCCGAGATGATGCCCGTGTCATTCACACTGGTGCGTCCTGATTACAAGGGAGACAATGATGTTGTCGCACTTGTCATGGATTTGATAAAACAAGGCTATACTTTCTGGGATATTCTCCAACGATTAAGTAAGAAGTTTGAGGTGGCTTTGCCGCTCCTACGCCAGGATATAGGCGGATACGTTTCGGATTTGCTTGTAGAGGGTATTATAAAACGGTAAACTTAGGAGGAAACAAATGAATACTTACACGAGGCCAGTAGTGTTTAAAACTACCAACAAGGACTGCGAAAAGCAGAAGTGTGTGGCGAGGTCCGGTATGGGCATGTGCAAAATTACCTTTGTAAAGGAATAGCGCATGCAGAACTGAAGGAACCGCTATTTCATATAAATGGCGGTTCCTTTCTTTAATCCCCATGGCCACTTACAAGAACTCCATCGCTTTTTACATGGATACACTGAAAGGTTTCCGTCTTCAGATAGCCGGGCTTCTGCTCACGCTCGTGGCGGTTGGTTTCCTGTCCGCATATCCGATAGTTTTTATAAAGAAGACCATTGACGCCGCCGTAGGCGGCCAGCCGATCAGAACCATCCTATATTTCGGCTCGGTGTATTTCTTGCTCCATATCTTCAACGCGTTTTTTGGCCGATGGTTTGAATATTACAGTAACTACACCAGCAATCTCATCTCCCATTCCCTGCGATGCCGACTATTCGACCATCTTCAGCACCTTAGGATGAAGTATTACGACAATCAGGATAAAACAGATTTTCTCTTCCGCTTCATCGAGGACAATAGCATTACGGCCTCTAGCTTCCTACAGCCATTGGTCTTCCTTGGCCGGTCGGTCATGACCTTCATCTTTGGTTTTTACTACATGTGGAACATTGATAGGGGAATAACCCTTATTCTTTTGCCGGTAGGCATCCTGATCACATCCACAGTGCTCCTCTCCGGTAAGCAAATAGAAAAACGCCAACTTGCCCTTTTATCTGCTAAGGAAAACCTTTGGCAGATATTCTCTGAATTCATGCATGGCATTAAAGAGGTAAAAGGAAACCGCAAAGAATCTTTTGCTCTCGGTCGCATACGGGAAGCCAGCAGCGGATTAAAAACGGCGGATATTCGTTCCTACGCTTTCCAATCCCTGACCCAGGGCGTAAACCAGTTCTTCTTCATGGGGATAATAGCCTTCATCATGGTTTACGGGGCGGTAAGGGTAAAACTGGGACTGCTGTCTATCGGCGGACTTTCCGCAATTATGATGTATAACGGCTTGCTTATTGACCCCATGATAGACTTCTTCTCCTTGTATCAGCAGATGAAGAGCCAATTTATCAACATAGACCGAATTCGTGCACTTTTTGACTATGAGACAGAAAGAGATATCCCCGGCATAGAATTTGCGGGCATTAAAGATAAGATCGAGTTCAGGGATCTCACTTTCGCTTATCCTGAAACCTCGCGAAAAGTCCTAGACGGGTTCAGTCTCTCCATAAAACACGGCGAGAAGATCGCTCTTGTGGGAAAGAGCGGTCAGGGAAAAACCACCCTAGCCAAACTCCTGTGCCGGTTTTACGAGCCGGTCGCAGGCAGCATCCTTATCGACGGCAAAGATATAACCGAGTACACGCCGCAGAGTCTACGAGAAAAGATAGGCGTGGTATACCAAGATTTCTTCCTATTTAAGGGCACCATTCTTGATAACCTGAGATTCGGGAATCCCGACGCCACTGAAAAACAAATCAGCGAAGTGATCAGGATAGCCGGACTGGAAGGAATGATAAGCCGACTTCCAAACGGCCTACGCACAGACATCGGAGAAAATGGCGTAAAGATCTCCGGAGGAGAAAAACAGCGAACAGGCATAGCGAGAGCACTTCTGCGCAACGTGGACATGCTTATTCTCGATGAGGCTGTTGCCAATCTAGACAGCATCGTCACCGCCGATATTCTGGAGAATATACATAACCTTCTCAAGGAGAAGACTATAATTTTTGTGATGCACAAACTGACCACAATAATCAACATGCCACGCATAATCCTGCTCGATGGCGGCAGGATAGCCGCAGACGGGAAGCACGAGGAACTGTTCGTCACTAATTCTTTATACCGTGAGATGTATGAGAAACAGTTTTCAACCTTCGAAATCCCAAACGGAGTAAAGAAACAGGAATGACACAAATAATCAAATCAGGAATTGAAACCCGGACTATGATCTGGGATGTGACCAATAAATGCAATCTGCGTTGCCGGCACTGCTACAATGCAGATAAATACTTTCAGGAACAAAATATCCCTGAACTGACCCTATCCGAGGCTGAAAGGGCTATACAAATCTGCAAACGAAATCATATTGAGCATATACATCTGCTGGGCGGCGAGCCGCTTAAACGCCCTGATCTGTTTGACATTATACGGAGTGTCAGGTCTGCCGGTATGACTCTGTCGCTCACCACCAATGCCACTCTGCTGACTGTGGATATCTGCCATAAACTGATAGATCACGAAGTAACCCATGTTTTCATCAGCCTAGACGGAGTGAATAAGGAAACCTCGGAATTCATCCGCGGTCATAACACTTACGACCTAACGTTAAAAAGCATCAGACTGCTCCAAGACGCAATAAAAAGCCGCGGTGCCGACGTAGAAATAATCATCAGCTTCACAGTGACGAACCACAACAAGGCCGAGCTCTCCCTGCTGCCGGATTTCTGCGTCGGCCTAGGAATTAGACAGTTCAACCTCTCCTGCCTTTACGAAGCCGGCAACAGCTGTAATAAGAAGCAATATCTGCAATATGAGATCCATGAAGTGGTCGGCGAATTGGAGAAAATGTCTGATAGGCTACAGAACATGGCCCACACGCCGAAGATTATGCTGGAGCTCCGTCCAAGATTTACCGTCTATCTGAACCGACGTTACCCGAAACAAAAAAGCATAAAATACGTGCCTGAATATTCTCGCTGCCTGGCAGGTGGACCGCTCTTCTATATGGAAGCCAACGGTGACATCCATCCCTGCCATGCCACAAACAATACCAAAGGTAAACATGTCCAGAGTGAAGGTCTTTTAAATTTCACAAAGACCAATGTGCTGGACTATACTGACACAGCCTTTGAAACAAGCCCTTATATTTCAACCTTTAACACATTAAAGAAATCATCCAACTATAAACAGCGACTGGGAACCTGCCAGGACTGTCCGATAATCAACGACTGTGATCCCTGCCCGGTTGTTTTCTACGACAAAAACACTGTTCCTGAATGTGATTGGCTGAAGCAACATGAATTGAAATATTACAAAGAACTCCTGGAGCTGATCCCAACCGTAAACCCCGAAAGTGATTCTGTTTCCATAGATGCCGCAGGCAAGTACACTCTAAAACTGGAAACTGGCGGTATAGGCCCGGAAATATTCTCACTAGTGGACAGCCGGGCATCCATAAAACAGATTATCCAGGCGATATCCGACAAATACCCTGGCATTCCGCAAGAGACCTTGATAAGAGATATCTGTGAGTACCTGCTCGATCTTCGCAGATACGACGCCGTCATCTTTTAGCCCATTGGCGGCTATTCTAATGTCTGCTGAAAAAAGTATTTCCTACTTAAAATCACCCATATAAAAATTTTTGGGTCATTCGTAAATAATGTGGGATTTACCAATGAAAGTAGCATGTAGAGAAAAATAAACAAAAAAAAGCATTGGTTACCCAAAACTCATATAATTTATTATTGAAAGATAAGTTATATAAAGGAGGATAACCGATGCAAATATATAATATCAAAAAATTGTTAATTAGGGGGCACTGAAAAAGTATTTACTACTTGAAATCACCAATGGAAAAATGGGATAATATATATGTAAGAGCACATAAAACTGCACGGAATTTGATGAATACCCACAAAAAAGCTTGCAGTTTGAATGTAAGGAGCGGAGAATGTATCGAGCCAAAGACAGAAGAACCCCCCCACTATTTCCCGAACTATTTCCATTAGGCGGAGGCTTAAACAGGTCAAACCGATGGATAAAGCTAAGTGAGATCATACCATGGGAAGGATTAGAAGAAGTTTACAGCAAATATTTTTCCGAAAGGATGGGTCGAGTAGCGAAAGATAGCAGACTGATCTGTGGATTATTGATAGTAAAACATTCAGAAAAGTATTCAGACGAGCGAGTAGTTGAAGAATATCATGAAAATCCGTATATACAATCTTTTTGTGGGGAAGAGACATTTAAAACAGAGGGAGGGATAGATCCGAGCCTATTGTCAAAGATGCGTAAGCGGCTTGGTGTAGAATTTTTCAGTAAATTTGAGCGAGAGATTCTGGATGAGTTAAAAGCGAGCGGAGTAATAAAAGCTGGCGAGCACTTAGTGGACGCGACAGTATTTCCATCTGACATCACCTATCCTACAGACGCTGGACTTTTAAACAAATGCCGCCAGTGGACAGTAAAAGTGATACAGAACATAGAGAAACGGTATAATCTCAAAAAGAAAGCACGGACATACTGTTGTAAGGCACAGGAAGAATATCTTGAATTTCAGAAGAAGCGAAGGAAAACGAAACGAGAGATAAGACTGATGCGAGGTAAGCTACTAAGATATCTGAGGCGTAATATAGGACAGTTTGAGGAAGTGGTTAAAGAACATAGTGGAAAGCTTAAAACATATGAGCGAGAATTTCTAAGGGAACGGTATGAAACAGTGAAGCGGATATATACACAACAGTTGGAACTTTGGCGAACAAAAGCGAGTAGCGTGAAAGAACGGATAGTGAGTCTACACCGTCCACATATAAGGCCGATAGTGCGAGGGAAAGCTGGGCGTGATGTTGAATTTGGAGTAAAAGCGTTACTGAGCTGGGTAGATGGATATTGTTTTCTGGACAAGATAGGATATGAAGCCTACAATGAAGGTGAATATCTGATTGATAGCATTGAAAAATATAAAGAACGGTTTGGACATTATCCAGAAAGCTCTACTGGAGATGGGATATTTGGTAATCGTATTAATCGTGAGAAACTCAAGGAACTTGGTATTCGCGGAGGATTCAAATCACTTGGTCATAACAGTGTAGTAAAAGAGAAGCGTGAATGGTATAGTCAGCGTCAAAAGAAACGATCAAGCAGGATGGAAGGGATAATAGGACTAGCGAAGACCAGATATGGTTTGGACCGTGTAAGGTATCGCATAGTCAATGGCGAGGAAATATGGGTTCGACTTGGACTGATGGAGGTGGCGGTATAAAAGTCTAAGGGTCAGAGAAAAAAAGAAGGGTAAAATACCTTTTGGAAATAGTTTTTTTTATCCACAATTTCTGATCGGACTTTTTCAGTGCTCCCGAATTATCTTGAAAACTGGATTGCGGGAGCGTTTGCGAGTGGTGTGGAAATTTTCAGAACTATAGCAGAAAGTTTCCGTGATAAGATGGGATATATCATAAATTGGTTTAAAAGGAAAATAAGTTCAGCAATATCAGAGGGAATCAATAATAAAATAAAGCGGCTTAAACGAATGGCTTATGGATACAAAGATATTTATTATTTCAGGTTAAAGATCCATCAGCATTGTGGACTATTAAATCCAAGACTATATCCACAATAATTACGAAAGAACCTATTATTTTAAAAGAATATTCATTTCCCTCCTCTGTTGTTTTAGAGTCTATTACCTTCAATGGAGAATTTTTAAACCTTCCAGCAGAGTTTGATAACTCTGTCTTTGCTAAGTTCTCGTTCCAGTATGTTTTTTGAGGAGTGTATTCCTTGATTAAAACAGAATTAAGTGAATCAGGATTTTTTAGCTCAGGAAGATATTCTATTGTAAATGTATAGTTGTTTTCCTTTTCTGAAACATTGCAACCCATAATAGAAATCCCATAGTTTTTCAGTATGTTGCTTCTGTTATCACACTCCTTTTTAGCATCCCTTTCAAATGTAAACTCCTCATCTGTTGAATATATTAAGATGTTCCTTGAAATGCTGCTGTCTATGGTTGCAGTAGTTGTCGGTGTTTCTTTTAATTTAATCTCGCTGCCTTTTACATCAAGATCTTCAGTCGCAGCCAAAAATGAGCATATATATAGGCTTGTAATAAAAATAATAATTTTTTTCATATAACCCTCCTACTAATCAGAACTCAGATTACAAATATCAGAAGTTGGAAGAAAAAAACTTATACAACTCTTTATTTGATTAACCTCTTCCCTATCACTTCTATATTTTCTTAATTATATTTTACTTAAAAAAAAATAAAAAGTTAAATAAATATATTAGTATTGAAATACTAATATAATAGGTCTTTTTTCCTATTTTGATATGAGAACCAATATTTAATCTTATTAGGTCCTTAGCTTATTGAAAAAATCATAATAATTATATAAAATTATAATATAAAGATATGCATTACAAACATGTTTCACTTGGGAAACAATTATACATATAAAAAAGCAGTTATGATGTCGTCGTTTTTTATCTTATGGAGGTAAGTATGAAAATAAAAGGTATAGGAGTTTTATCAGTGTTGTTTTTGGTGGCAAACGTTTATGCCCAGACTGAGACATATGGTGATTTAAACATTAACAGGAACGCTTTTACAAATTTAAGCGTCTCAGAGCCAAAACCTGCTATAGAGAGCAGTGTTAAAGATAATTTTGTATTAAAAAATAATATAAAATTAAATAAATCGTATGCTACAAGAATTGGGACGATAAATGGAACAATAGGTAAAGGACAGGTTAATATAACAATAAACAAGATAGCATGGACAATAACAGGCAATACTTCATCAAAAGAGGTTAAGATTAAAATTGATAATGATAATATGTTAATAAATGGGAATATAGGTAACGATTCTATTAATGTTAATTTTAAGTGGTCTCCTGAAGCAATATCAATGGAAGGAAACCTTGGACAGTCGCCATTAGAATATAATCTTGTATGGAAAAATGGCGAATTGACTGGAACATATAATAGCTTGCCTGTAAATCTTGTCTTTGATATGAAAGAAGGCATTGCTGGTGAAAATATAGTTAATATAAAGGGTAATCTAAACAGTGCTAATGTCAACTTGGTCTTTGATAAAGTATCGGGCGATCTTAAAGGTCAGATGAACAACGCTTCTGTAAGTCTAAAGCTTGTTAACTGTGATCTCTACGATTTTATCCAGTACTTCTTTGTTTTCGTAAAATAAAGGATTGAATTTACATTGGTAAATCTGTAACATTTGACTGAGGAGTTTTCTTGGTGGAAAACTCCTCAGTTTTTTGTGGATTAAAAACTATAAATCAATAACTATGGGTCACTGAAAAAAGCTTAGCGGTAGGGGTTTAGGACAATAAAAAAGATTAAAATTGAGGTTAAGAGGAAAGCGACAAACCTTTATCTAACCAAAATCGAAGTAACCTACGCGGTTACTTCTGGTTCTTTTCTAAACAACTAGATAACTAAATAACTAATCTGTCTGTCTTCATCTGTTGTCTTATCCGTTTACATTTTGATGTTTTTTCTTCCTAAATAACTAGACAAGCAGATGACTAAATAAGCAATTTATCTGTTTACATCATGATAAATCAGTTTTCATCCTGATGATTAAACCAAATAACTTTTTTAGTGCTCCTTGAAATGTTTTTTATCTGTAATCTTGTTTATAAAAAGTTTTCACGTGAAAACTTTATTCAAATATTGTAGGTTACTTCTGCCCCTTCTTTCCCGACTTCCGCATTTTTTCAATAAAATGAGGTATGTGTAATTTTTCTCTCCAATGACGGGTGTTCCAAAAAGTCCGTAAGGTCAATGTAGTGCCTAACTGGAATTTAGGTCTTGACAAATATAAAA
>Ga0302250_1000081_pt1 | contig 148573 bp, 162 predicted proteins | sample AAG_RA_Asp_MG_FD_193536 | JGI IMG/M metagenome (GOLD analysis project Ga0302250, IMG submission 193536) | Enriched activated sludge microbial communities from anaerobic digester in WTTP, New Holstein, Wisconsin, United States - AAG_RA_Asp | ecosystem: Engineered > Bioreactor > Anaerobic >... | reverse complement strand
GAGCGCGCAACTTTCCCATCCTATTCCGCGGGGGCAATAAGCCCCCGCTGGTGCGGGGGTTGTGCGGGGGTGGTCCGGAGGGGGTGGAACCCACTCCGGTCAGAGCGCTCCCCGTTCTCCTTCACGGAGATGGTTCGAGTCGAGATTCTCTCTCCTGAGCGCGCAACTTTCCCATCCTATTCCGCGAGGGCAATAAGCCCCCGCTGGTGCGGGGGTTGTGCGGGGGTGGTCCGGAGGGGGTGGAACCCACTCCGGTCAGAGCGCTCCCCGTTCTCCTTCACGGGGATGGTTCGAGTCGGGATTTTCCATCCAGAACGCGCAACTTTCCCATCCTATTCCGCGAGGGCAATAAGCCCCCGCTGGTGCGGGGGTTGTGCGGGGGTGGTCCGGAGGGGGTGGAACCCACTCCGGTCAGAGCGCTCCCCGTTCTCCTTCACGGGGATGGTTCGAGTCGGGATTTTCCATCCAGAACGCGCAACTTTCCCATCCTATTCCGCGGGGGCAATAAGCCCCCGCTGGTGCGGGGGTTGTGCGGGGGTGGTCCGGAGGGGGTGGAACCCCCGCCGGTCAGAGCGCTCCCCGTTCTCCTTCACGGGGATGGTTCGAGTCGAGATTTTCCATCCAGAACGCGCAACTTTCCCATCCTATCCCGCAGGGGCTTCTGACGCCCCCTTGGCACTCCTGCTCATGGGGTACAGGTCCGCGCCTGCCAGGTCCCCCAGGGCAAAACTGTAGCGTTCCCGGATGGAGCCGGGCATCTCCTTTTCCGGGATCTCATTAAACCCAAAAGACCTGAAGAACTCGATCATATCAGCAGTGGAGAGGGTATAGAGGGGCTCGGTTCCGCACTCGCGCACCAGGAGCGAGACTGCGCCCCTTGCATAGCCCCTGCGGCGGAACCCTTCCAGGGTAAACACGCCGTCCACTTCCAGGCCGTCAGGGAACCGCCTGCATCGGGCGAGGGAGACAGGATCCCCCTGGACAAATACGCCGAATATGCGATCGGTGGAGGGATCTGCATGCTGCTGCCGGTAATGGGCCCATACCTCCCCTGCACGTGGAAATTCATCAGCGCCGACCTCCCGGACCTGCACATCGAGGGACGAGCCTGGGTAACGGACGAGGACAGGAACGCGGGCCCTCTTTGTCACCTCTTCTGCGATGCTGCCGATGGATCCATCCTTCATGTAGTCTGATGCACCGAATCTGGAGATGAGGATCAGGGTAGCGCGCTCCTCGTCTGCCATCCTGCAGATCTCCCCGACGGTATCCCCGAAACGGATGAGGGGGATGATCTTCCCGCCTCCGAGCGCAAGGTCCCGTTGTAGATATGAGAGCGCCTGCATGGAGTGCTGGAGCTTCTTCTGCAGGTCATGCCGGTCCTCGACCGAGGCGATGACGTGCATGAGGATGATCTCGTCATACCCGCCCACGTCGCTCAGGAATTCGATGGTCTCGTAAGTTGGCCTTGAGAAGTCCACGGGGACAAGGATCCGCGAGAAAAGCGGTCTTCCCGTGGCAACAGGCACATCCGGGGCCTCATTCCCGTGACCGGGCTGCTCCAGGAAATGGGTGACGAGGACGTGGGTCTTTGCTTCCTCGATTACCCTCCTGGAGACACTTCCCAGGAGCATGTCCTTAAAAAAACCCCTACCTTTCCCACCGATCAGAATGAGGTCTGCCTTGTGCTGCTCCGCACACGCGAGGATAGCGGCATGGGTGCCTGCATCCTTTGGGGGCGCCACTTCGTAGGTCACGGACAACCCGGCCTTCTCGAGCGCATCTCCGGCATAGGCAAGTGCATTGGCGGGTGTGCACGGTGCATTCCTCGCTTCCATGAGTGAGGGCCACGTCATGCACTCTCCTGCATCTTCGGCGATGTGCAGGAGTATAACACCAGTCGCTCCCGGAATCTCGGTTGCATACCGGACGGTTCGCTGGGCATACCAGGAGAAGTCGGTCGGGACAAGGATTCGCTCAAACATGTTGAAACACAGCCGGATGAGTTGGTCCTGTAAGAATGTTGGCCCGGGGGGTATTAATCTGTATATCCCGGGGTTCACCCGTGCCAACCGGACAGTATTCTTGTATCCATCCACAAGCCGGTTTTTTCAACCATATATCATATGATGCGATACACAAAGGGGGAGTCCTTCTCCGTTCCTGCCAGACAGGGCATCTCCGGGAGCCGCGGCGCCCCCCCAGTCCCGGAACAACTCCTCATTCCTGTGAAATGCTGTGAATGATATCCGTCATTGCCCCTCCCTTGCAGTTCCGGCCACTACCTATTGCGGGATGTGCTTCCATGGGAGCCATTTTCAATTTAAAAAGCCTCCTCGCTGTTTTGTGTGGGGAGACTGAATCGGGGTTGTTATCTGCATATCAATTCAGTCACTCCAACCGCAGCCGTGCTTTTTCACAGAACTCCTCCCAGATTACTCAGGAGTGGCCCTAAATCTGAAGGTGACCGCAGGTCGCCAAGGGTCGAGGGCGGAAGCCCCGCGGTATGTTCGGGGGCGGCAGCGTGCATCGCACATGGGGGTGTAGGGGCAGACAGCCCCCACAAAATGTGTCCGGTTCACCAATTCTACCCACACCAGATAGCGAAGAACCATTAAAAAAAACTACATGATTCTCTTCGAGGCACACGCAATACAGATGAAAATCGCGGGTGCAGTTTTCATTCGAAAAAAGTGATGCTCATATGCCAGGGTACCGGTTTTTCAAGGATTACTGGCGCTTTTGGAAAAAATGATTCAGAGATGTTTTACGGAAGGTCCAGCGGGTCGAACCCCTGCTTGAACACCTTTCCGTATTCCCTGGAAATCTTTGGGTCAAGGTTGCACACCGGGCAGGTGTAGTCATCCGGGAGGTCCTCGAAGGCAGTTCCCGGCTTGATACCGCGGTGGGGTTCACCCCGCCTCTGGTCATATACATACCCACAGACAGAGCAGATCCACTTGGTGGGAACCCACTCCTCGAATCCCCACTTTCCGATCTTCCCCTTCCCCTCCATTCCGCAGATGGGGCAGACGTAGCTGTCCGGTAAGTCTTCAAAATCTGTCCCTGCAGGGATGCCGTTGTGAGGTTCTCCCCGCACGGGGGAGTAAATGTAGCCGCAGACCTTGCATTTATAGCGTTTCGTTCCCGCCATGATCACACATCTTCCCTTATATTGCAATGTGATGCCCTGGCAGGATTTAATACTATTTTTCCTGGAATCTGCATGTTCCCTTTGTGAATTCTCGTATCCAGGTCGCATGCGGGGGACCCCGGATTATTCCGGGTATTCCCGTCAGGAACAGAACAGCCCTGAAGCGAGATTTATTCATCCTTTATACAGAGAACTCACATCATGTCGCCCGGTGCATTCTTTGACCACCATATGGAGACCCTCCCCAGGGATGAACTCGATGCCCTTGTGGATGAGAGGATAAAATACACAGTCAGGTATGCACACGATCATTCACCGTTCTACCGGAAATGGTTCCGCGATCATGGGATCCGCCCTGAAGACGTGAAGTCCCACGATGACCTGAAATCACTCCCCATCATATCGGGGAGAACCATCCGCGAAAACCAGCCCCCGCAGAAGAACGAATTCCTCTTCAGGAGTGTGCCCTGGGAGGAGATCTTCACGGTGCACGAGACCAGCGGTACCTCCGGCACTCCCAAGAGCTTCTTCCTCACATGGGAGGACTGGGAACGCTATGCCGCGAAGTATGCGAGGATATTTGCATCGCAGGGATTTGGAAAGGGGGACAGGGTGGTGATCTGCGCGTCCTACGGGATGAACGTCGGGGCCAATACCATGACACTCGCTGCGAGGGGGATCGGGATGACCATCATTCCCACCGGGAAATGCACATTCCCGCGGAGGATCCTTGAGAGTTACCGGCCTACTGGGATCGTGGGGAGCGTCTTCAAGCTTTTACGGCTCGCGCGGCAGCTGGAGGCCGAGGGTCTTGACCCGCGGGAAAGCTCGCTCGAGCGGCTGATCGTCGGCGGGGAGAGTTTTGCCGACGAGTCGCGGGCGTACGTCGCGGAGGTATGGGGGCGCGAGGTCTACAACACCTATGGCAGCACCGAGGGGACCATGTGCGGCGAGTGCAGCGAGCGTTCCGGCCTTCACGTGCCGGAGGACCTGGTTCACCTGGACGTGTACGACCCTGCGATGGGAGGATTCGTCCCCGACGGTGAATGCGGTCGGGCAGTACTCACGACACTCATCCCTCCGGGAGGCCGTTGCGGTACCCTCCTCATCAATTACGACACCGAGGACACGACTGTCGTGATGACGCGCGCGCAGTGTGCCTGCGGCAGGACACACATGAAGATTTACACCCCCCAGCGGGAGGCAGAGACCCTCTGGATCCTGGGGACCCCGGTGAACCGGGTGGATATCGAGCGCGGGGTCTTTTCGCCCGAAAACATGGAATACTTAACAGGGGAGTACGAGGCATTTGTCTACCCTTGCGATGATGGAGGTGTCATCCTCCGGGTGAGCATGGAGGCACAGGACCCCGGGCACCTGCCCAGGGAGGAGATAGGCGAGCGGTTCCTCTCCTCGTTCCTCCGCGCGAAGCCGGGTCTTGCACCGGCCACTTCACAGGATTTCCAGGTACTCTTTCACTTTGCCCCCCCCGGGGGTCTCGAACTTTCAAGGGTGAAAGGGCGGCCGAAACGTTTCGTAGACCGCCGGTAAAAAGCGTCGCCAGGCTCAAGCGGGTTACAGGATCTTACGGCATCGAAGGTTCTCTGAAAAACACTGGCTCCCCAGCTATTCCTTCTCCCAGCCCGGGTGGAATATGAAAATTTTTAAGCTCATACGTGGATATGATACTGCTCTCACTGGCTATGTCACCTGGTTTTTTCATTTTGCCGGACACCCCCAGAATCTGGCATCAACCCCCCTATCGATCAGGAACATACCAGGAGAGCTTCTGATCTCTGCTCCTTAATTTTCGGGATCCTTCTCACATACCGCGTATTTTTCATCCACGCCTTTATTATTCCCAAAAAAGAATACTGATCCCACGTTATCATGCTGGATATGCTCGCATCTGTCATTTACGCCTTCTCGGCGCTCTTTGTAATCCTTGATCCCATACTCAGCGTGCCAATATTTACGTCGATGACCAAGGGGCAGCCTGCGGCCGAGATCAACAAGCAGGCACTTATCGCAGTGGCAGTGGCCGGTTTTCTCCTCTACATATTCCTCTTCTTCAACTTCTTCATCTTCGATATCCTTGGCATCAGCATGCCAAGCTTCCAGGTGGCCGGGGGAATCCTCCTCTTCATCCTGGGTATGCAGATGGCGCTCGGTATCGATATCGGGAGATCAAAAGGACCCTCTCCATCGGTTGCAGGGGTGGTGATAGGAACCCCTCTCCTCTGCGGGCCTGGTGCCATCACCACGGTAATCCTCCTCTCGGAGGAGTATGGGATCCTGGTCCCGGCAATCGCGATTACGCTTTCGCTTGCGGCAACGTGGATAATATTGAGATTCTCATCCCACATCCAGCGCATCGTGGGCGACACTGTCATCGACATCATGGCAAAGGTCCTCGGCATGCTGGTTGCAGCCATCGCAGTGAAGATCATCGCCGATGGCATCTTTGGCTTTTTATGATTTTTTTTCGCATGCCGCGATAAAGGTGGAACCTAAACCCGCAGGAATGCCTCGGCGCCGCGGGCGCTGGCCGGAACGGAAATGGTTGCCGGCCGGCATTTCCCCGATTGCGCCTGGGCAGTATCCTGTAATGATTCTAAAAAAGGTTGTATCGTTCTCCCCTCTCAGAGGGGGACTGTTCCGGGAACTATTCGCCCTTCTTTAGTACCTGAATGCCACAGTGAAGTCCATCGACTTTGCGCCGAAGAACTCCTTGCAGAATTTTGCGGTCTTTTCAGGGCCATACTCCTTGCAGCTGAAGATATCCAGGTATGCCGCGTTGGTCTCGTTGGCAAAGTGACCGGATACCAGCGATGTCTCGATAAGCTGGGTCATGGAGTAGCCCGCAACCTTGGCACAGGGGCCGAAGTGGACTATAGTGGGGTCGCCGAATCTCTTCATCTCGATGAGATCGCAGAGCTGAATGATGAATTCCTGGATCTTCTCCGGGTCCCTGATGGTCTCCGGGTCGCAGTGCTTCAGGTCCACCATCGTGCACAAACCCCACGCCTTGTCTGTCTGGTACTTCTTTATCACATCGCTGTCCTTCATATTCCGGACAACTACTTCACGCTTCATCTCAAGCATTTTAATTCTCCCACCATAGTTCCCTTGGAACTACTATCTTAGAGGTTAAATCTCCCTATTTTAAAGCTTTGCCTTATTCCACACGCGATACGCTCTCCTTTTCCAATAATCTGGGCAAATGTTGAGCCTTTTTCGGAAAAATATGACAAAATCAGTCATTATTGGAAAAAGGCACAGAATTGCTTCAATTCGTAACGCGCACGTCCCATATTTGAGGGAAAAATAAGGCCATAAAAGCCATATTTTTTCATGCTATATTATCGGGAATAATATAATGTTTAGTATTTTTAAAAAGAAGCCTGATTCCGCCGCGCAGGAGAGAGTGAAGGCGTTGCAAGAGGTTCACACCATGCGGGCCAGGTCATCGTGCAATGCATATGAGACCTCGACCATGTGGTGAGGGTGATACCGCATCTTCGCTTCACGGAGGCCCGGGACCCCCATGTCGCTCTCACGGTTGATGTAGCGATACCTTTCCTCAAGGAATGCCGCGGTCTCTGCATTGATAGCCTTGTAAATCCCCTCGCAGTCGGGGAGGCCTTTTTCGAAGTGGACTACTGCGGTCTCGCGATTCATCTCCTCGAAGACTGCTATCGCTCCCACCTTGCCTTCGATCCGGATGAGGAGGCCGGAGAGCCCGAGCTCCGTGAAGTGCGAGATAGCATACAGGACGGCGTCCTTCTCTTCTGCGAGGAAGGGGTGTTCATCGCATTGTTTCCACTCGCACCACTCGTGGAGGAACCTCTCCACGTCAGCGAGATTGTGCGGTGCGATCTCCTCCAGGAGCGGCCTGCATTGCTTCCTGAAACGGTTCAGCTGCCGCCGGAGGGTCAGGTATTCTCCCCCGGGCAGGCGGGCGAGGTCCTCTGCACAGTATACGTATTCAAAGTGATCACGATCTTCGTGAAGCGGCAGTTCAGGATACAGGTACTGTATCCACTCCCTCGCAGGCGTGTCCACCAGCACCAGCGGCGCCTCGTCCCCTTCCCGGATTGCAAGGTGTATCACCTCTTCGAGAAGGTCGGGATCGCGGGGACCGATGGGGGGACGGAACCTTGTCTTGCCCTGGATCGTGCTGCAGAGCACGATCGCACCCCCCACCTGGAGATACGCATAATTAGCAAAATGGTTCCAGCAGAGCATGTTCGAGAAGAGGTTGTCGCTGTGCACCTGGGGATAACGGGAGTAGTGGGCCCGGAAGAGTGCCTGATCCCTGATGGTGACGGGGCGGAACTGCGAGAGCTTCAGCACCTGTTCTCCCCTCCGCGGAATTTCATGGGGATATGTCCTTCCATGGCCTCAAATCCTATGCTCTCATAAAAGTCCGAGGTCCCCGGCTCGGCCACAAGGGCAATCCAGCAGACTCCCCTTTCTTTGCAGATCCCGACCAGCCTCTCTAGGATAGCTTTTCCCACCCCCATACCCCTGAATTCCGGCAGCACGACCAGGTCCTGGATGTACGCATCCGAGACACCGTCCGAGATTGCCCGGCCCATTCCCACCGTCCGGCCGCTCTGCCTGTGAACGGCAACGACAAATGCAAAGGTTGACCTCACCAGGAGCGGGATGTCTGCGGGATCCCATTCCTCCTTCCACCAGCCGCCCGCGCGGTAAAGTTCAACGAGCGCCCGGGAATCCCATTCCCTGACCACGAAGAGGTCCAGTTCTTCATCATTCGTCTCCATGTCTGCCCACCTGTCCCAAAAATGAGAAGTGATTGCTCTCTTCAGTGATGAAAATTTTTACCTATCTGTACTCGCAGACCAGCCCCGATCCAGTCTCCTCAACCTGGAATTCACGGGCAAGCCGATGGACCGCGCTGAACCCGGTACAATGGCAGGGATGCATGCGGTTGACACCCATTTCTTTCAACGCGCTGGCCATCGCATCAAGGCGGCTTTGCGGGGCCTTCATCAGGTGGAACCCGCCGACGATGTCCTGCACGCGCTCTTCACCGCAGACCTCGCGTGCGTATGCCACGATGTTGCAGATGCCCGCGTGGGAGCACCCGGTGATTACTACCAGCCCCTCCTCCCCTTTCCACGCGAGTGCGCTGTCGTCCGGCATCATGTCGGGTTCAATGCCGCCGTTGCGTCTCCTCTTCCTCCAGGGTTCAGGCGGCTCGAACTTAAACCTCCGCGGTATCTCCCCAAGAAACACAAGGTCATCCCAGAGCCAGAATGGTTCACGGGAGAGGTGGAGGCCGAAATGCTCCCCGCACTTCTCTTCAGATATGAGTGCCCCTGATTCCGGGACCTTTCCGGACTGCTTGGTCAGGAAGACCTCGGGATGGGCAACGAGGACAGGCCTTTTGAACTCTCTCTTCTCGATCTGGGCCTCTGTGAGTGCCATCACGAGGTGAAACAGGCCCCAGGTATGATCGAGGTGGCCGTGGGAGAGCACGACGTAGTCGAGGTCGAGGAGGGACTGGCCCATCTTCATGGCGTTTTTTTGAAAGACATCGGAGTATCCGAGATCAAAGAGCACTTTTCCCCCCTCCGTCTCCACCAGCGCAGAGAACCCAGGCTCGGCGAGGTAGTAGCGATCGATGAGGGTGGAGTTGTCTGCCAATACCCGGAGTCTCATTGGGCGCTTCCTCCTCCAGGAATGATCATGCCACTCCGCTTCCGCATGGATATACTATCTTTCCGTAATCGACGATAATATGGCCGCATGTTCACGCAAAAGACGTTATTCAGAATGATGGCTGAGGCAATCGGCCAGGATAAAAGTTTAGAGGAGGAGAGAGTGTGTTGTGGTATGCGTAAGTTCAGGAGACCGTCTTTGCCTGCTCGATCCTGCTGATGGCGGTCTCTACGAGGGAAGAAAGGTCCTCCACTCCGAACTTTGCCGAGTTGAGGACCATGTGATAGAGGGAGAGGTCGTTGATGTCGATCGAGTAGTACTCCCTGTAGCGGCGGGCCTCCGATGCCTCCCGCTCACGGGTCAGCGAAAGGGCGGTATCGATGTCCACTATGGTGTCGCGTGAGAATATCCGTTCAACCCTGCACTCCATCGGCGCCTGGAGCCAAATCCTTAGGTCGGCGTTGCGCACACACCACCCCGAGAGCCTTCCCTCGGCGATAATGTCGTCCCGCGCCTCGGCGATCTCGCGCTGGCGTGCATCGATCTCGCGGTCGATCGAGGGATTCTTCTCGGCGATCCTTCCGAACTCGGCAATGTCAAGCCCCTTTTCGCCCGCCATCTGCCTGAAGACCTCTCCGGCAGAGATAAGGGTGTAATTCTGTGTGGACGCGAGGTGGCGGGCGAGCGAGGTGGTCCCGCTCCCGGGAAGCCCGCTCACCGTGATTCGCATCAAATGCCCCCGATGTTTAAGGACTTCCTGACGACCTGGCTGATCGAGAGGGAACAGATCATATACCAGAGCATCCACGCCGGGACCGGGCCGAGCACCGCATCAGTGAGCGTGTGAGTCCCGAAGAATGGCATGACCACGGTTGCATCGGGTGCGACCCCAAGCCTGAAGAGGAGCCAGAAGAAGATCGGCACGGTGATGATAAGGATGTATGCCATGGGAGTGAACTGCTGCTGCGAGAGCTCCATCTGCTCTTTCATCACGCGATCTCTCTTAGCATCCAGTCTCTTGATCTTCTTCTCGTCGCCGGAGAGCTGGGCCTCGCGGAACTCCCGCTGGAAGACCTTCATCCTCTCCTGCACATCGGTCATCCGTTCGTAATCGATCGTATACTTCTGGATGATCGAGGAATAGAGGCCGGTGGCCGCGGAGAGGAGGATAATCAGGATGTAGAACGGCATCATCCCTGCAAGGGGTCCCAGGACAAGATCGAGCGCTGCTCCCACGCCATCGCGAATGGGGGCGATGCTGTAGGAGAGGATCATTGCCATGGCCACCAGCAGGGGAATAAAGCCCCCGAACTTCTTCTTCATCCCGGATCACCTGAGGACTGCCGCCATCTCTTCAATTGCACGGTCGAGCAGGAAATCCGCATTGGTGATATACTTGATAGTGCACCCGGTCAGCATGGAATAGGACGCGGCAATGGCCCGGTTGAACTGCTGGTGGTCTCCAATCGCTCTCGAACCCTCCATGTCCCTTGTCCGGGTCTCATCCGAGAGCCGGCGCATCAGAATCTGGTCTTCGTCGGTCTCGACGAGAATGATGGTGTCCGGCATCAGCTCCCTGAGCACCCATTCGGGCAGACCTGCCAGTAACCCCTTTGGTGTCCTGACAGATGCGTGGGTGTCAACGAGGATATTTCCGCTCTCCTTTGCCATGGCGCGGGCAGCACTCTGCTGAAGCTTCTTCTGCACGTCCCCGGGGAGCCGGCGCATCTCGTCACGGTCCTTCGCGAATCCCTCTTTCTGGGCGGTCTCGAACATGTAGGTCCCGAAATTGAGGGATCGGTAGGTGATCCCTTCCCCTTCCAGGACTTTCAGCGCACCGGTGACGACGGTGGTCTTGCCAACCCCCGGGACACCGGTCACGATCACTCTCCTTCCAGTCATTCTCACTCCTTCCCGAAAAATGTCCGCATGAAGGGGTACATCTCCATGATCTGCTGGCTTGCGATCTCCTCGTAGAGCCGGTAAGTGATGGACACCGTCAGTAAAAGACCCGTCCCGCTCACCGCCCCGATCACACCGAAGAGGTTTGCAAACACGGAGAGGACCCCGATGAACACGCCACCGATTACAGTGACCCTCGGGATGTACCTGTCGAGGTACTTCTCCAGCACCTGGGGGTTCCTCCGGTATCCCGGGATTGACATCCCCGAGTGCTGGATCTGACGGGCCACGTCCTTTGAGTCCATTCCCGCGGTCTTGATCCAGAACAGGGCGAAGATTGCGCCACCGATCACCACGACCAGGATATCGATCCCCATCCTGGTGAGCACCTCCCAGGGAGCGTGCCCGAGGTCATACAGCCACCACATCCAGTCCGACGGACCGTTGATTGGGGCGAGATACCACATCAGGCCGCTCACGGGAGTGGCGCCCTGGAACGTGCCAAAGATGGTGATCCCGACATTATTGAGGAAGAGCCCGATCATCTGGATGTTCGCCTGCAGCACCCGGACGAGAATCATCGGCAGCACGCTCGCGTAGATCAGTTTTACCGGGAACCTCGCCCTTGCCCCCCGTACCTGTGCATGTGCGAGCGGGATCTCGATCCTCGTGGACTCCACATACACGATGATCAGGAAGATGGCGATGGTGGTGATGAACGCAATCATGTCAGTGCCCATGTACTGGAGGAAATTGGCGCCGTCCATGATGACCGCGGCTATCCGGGGGAAGAACCCTACAGGGTATTGATCGCTGACAGGCGCCCAGTTTATGAACCCGTTGATAATGGCCTGGGATATCCCGGCAATGATGAAGAGCCCGACCCCTGATCCTATGCCCCACTTGGTGACCACCTCGTCCATGAATACGATCAACACCCCTCCTATACACACCTGCAGGAAGATGATGAACGAGACGAGGAACAGGTTTCCACCGAAGAATGCATCTGCGATCACGGGATCCGGCATCAGGAAACCGCCCACTAGGTTCGGGGCGGCCTCGATGATGATCATCACGAAGATGAGAAGCTTTTGCAGGCCCATGTACTGGATCTGGCCTTTCATCTCGCTCGTGTCGATGTGGATCAGGTCGGCCCCTTTCAGCAGCTGCAGCACGATGGATGCGGTCACGATGGGACCGATACCAAGCTGCACGAGAGACCCGCTGGCACCTGCAAGGAGGGCGCGCCAGTAGAAGAAGATATCCTGGGAACCCGGGTCGAGGCCGAAGAGCGGGATGTTGGTAAGCACAAAATACAGAATCAGGATCCCTGCAGTCCAGACCAGCTTGTTTTTGAAGTGGACGTGGCCTTCAGGCCCTTTTACAGTGGGCATCGCTGCGAGCAGCGGTTCCATTCGGTCCAGAAGTTCTCCCATTTTTTCACCACAAAAAGGGATTAGATAACCAGGGCCTGGCCACCCATCGCCTCTATCTTCTGTTTTGCCTGTCCTGAGAATGCACGCGCGGACACGTGCATCTTCCGTGTGACTTTTCCGTTGCCAAGTATCTTATCGATACCGATCTGATCCGTGAGGATGACCACTGCGTCACCCTCGCGGGAGGCCATGCCGGCCGCAATGAGCTCATCGACCATCTCGTCGAGCCTGCCCACAGAGAGGGCATTTTGGGCTGCCGAAGTCTGGTTGACAAAACCATGCTTGCCGTTGTGCACTTCCCCATACACCAGGAAATGGGAGAACCGGTGGTCGCGGTGACCGGCGCGGCCCCTGCCGCCCCGGTTCCCTGCACCTCTCCTGTTCTTGTGGGTGCCTCCACCGCATGTCCTTGAGCCACGGAATTTGGATCGCTTGTTCACTGGCATTGCTTCACCTCATCTTGTACAGGAGCTCGTTGATCTCCCTGCCGTAATATCCAAGGGCCCCGCCCTGCGGGTATGTCCTCTTGATGGTGCGGTATCCCTTCCGGGGAGGGTGGAGCCTGAGTACCGGTTTAACGCCGGGAATATCCGACAAGCGGGCTTCCCCTGATGCAAGGGCCCTTGCAAAGTCCCTGATGCCAGGGTAGGTGGAATTTTCCTTCACGTACTCGTCGGTGAGGGGCCTGTTCCCTTCAACCCTGCCCCTGGTGCGAAGGACAGTCTCGACGGTCTCGTCATCCACCTCGCCATAGGCCACGAAATCCTTGACCTTCCTTATCATCCCGAGGTACTCTGGGGTATCCGGGACCAGCACGCAGTGGTTGATGTGGTGCAGGCGGAGCATCTTCAAGGTATCCTTGATGTCCCGCCGTGTATTCACTACCCCGCGGACCTGCACGATTGCGTACATTACTCCTGGCCTCCCGTGCGGATCATGTTAGTCGCCTTCAGCGCGTTGAAGGTTGCCTTGGCGAAGTTGATCGTGGTCCTGGTCTGGCCGCGGGAGAACGTCCATACGTCACGGATGCCCGCCAATTCCAGCACTTTCTTGCTGATCTCCCCTGTCACGAGGCCGATGCCCTGGGGCGCCGGCTTGAGGGTGACCCGCACACTGCCTGCCGCACCTTCCACCATCATGGGGATGGAGTGGGTGGTATCGCAGCCGCATTCCCAGCTGCCGCAACCCCTTCGCACTTTTATCAGGTTGGTCTTGGCATCCACGATCGCTTTCTTGATCGCCTCTCCCACCTGGGAGTCTTTGCCCTGCCCGAACCCTATGTAGCCATTCCTGTTCCCGACCGCCACCACGGCGCGGAACTTCACCCGGCGGCCGGAGTCGGTCATCCGCTGCACCATGGTGATGTCAAGGACCTCGTCCTCGAGGTCAGGGAGGAAGGCATCGACAATGCCGGGCTCCTTGATGGGGCGGCCGCTCTCCAGCACCTGGTCGATGCTGGTCAGCTCGCCCGAGACCACCATCTTCCCAAGGCCGGTCAGCGGGACCCATTCCTCTTTCTCATATGCCATATTACTCCAGCTCCTTCATGATGGCGTCCATTGTCTGTTCCACGTTCTGCACGAGGTCCCCTGCACGGTCCGGCGCATAGGCCGCGATGTGCGCACCTTTCACCCGGTCATCGTCGGGGAGAATCTCCTCGCCGTGCGGGACGTCGAGTCCTGCGGTCACCGCCCCTTTCAGTGCGGCGAATATGCGGGCTCCCCGCGTTGCACGGTGCAGGCCGATATCGAGGATTGCGGACTCAAAATCGGCATTCAGGGCTTTGACCGCAAAGAGCGCCCCGGTGAGGTATGCGGCCGGGGTGCTTGAGGTCGACCCCGTGAATCCAAAACCGGAGAGCTCGCCCGAGTTGGCGGAGACCAGTGTACGGTCGCCGTCCATCTCTGCAGTAACCAGCTGGATGATGATATGCCTGTTCGTGCGGCGGACCACCATCCGGGGCCGGTCGGATACGACCAGTTTTGCCCTGGCGTAGTAGTTGGTCTTGCCCTCCTTCCTCCTGCGGAAGGGAACGAAGTAGCGCGGTCCTGTTGCCATGTTACTTCATCCTCCCGCTTATGAGCGCAAGGTGGGCCTTCAGGTGCGCGACGCTCCTGAACTGCCCCCCGGCGGCCTGCCGGTAGAGCGTGCGGTACAGGTGGGGATTGATCTCGTCGGTGTCGCGGAGATCCGCGAGAGTCTTGCGGATCGCGCGAATCTTCTTGATCCACTCGCGCTTCCTGGGGCTCCTGGCGCCAGCCGCCCCCTTGCGCCGCCCCGGGCCCTTGCAGTGCCCGTATGACCGCTTGGCCATCTTCTCCCTTGCTCTTCCCCTGCTGTTGCCCCTGGGCTGGAGGGCCCGGATTGCATCCTCGTCGATGAGGGTGCGGAGGTCTTCGCGGGAGATCGCGTTCTGGATATCGGAGGTCCGCTCGGGGTCAAACCAGACCCGGTGGACCCCGCACTTCATGATCGATGCGGATACCCTCTTCTGGGTGGAGAGATCAGTCATTTTCTTCCACCTCCTCGTCGGCCTCGGGCTCCTCTTCCACGGGTGCCCCCTTCTTCTTGGAAAGGTCTTTCGGGTTGAGGACTTTCAGCCCTGCAGCCATGGCCTTTTCCTGGATGAAACCCCTCTTTTTTGCCCCGACCGCGGCTGCGATGCGAACCGCGTCAAGCGCGGGGTCGAGTCCCTCGATCTCGTCAGGTGTGTGGACCAGCACGTCGCGGTATCCGCTGGGGTGCAGTCCCCTGACGTCCGCCGGGCTCCCGTACCCGGGAGTGGGCATCGGCCCCTTTGCCTTCTTCTGGATCCGCTGCTTGTTGTGAAGCCCGCGGGGCCTCCTCCAGGTGTCGGCGAGCCGCTCCTTCTTTCCCTCCCCGTCTCTCCTGAAACGGGCGGATTTCTCTGCCCTGGCACGAATACGTCTGATTTTTTCTTCAGCCATGGTCTTCATCCCCTCTGTATCCGGTAAATGCCGTCCTGGAAGATGCGGGGATCGCGGTTCCGGATCCTTGTCGCGTCCTCGATGTTCGCAGAGGTGATGCCGAGCGTTTCGCGGTTGATCCCGGAGAGGACGATCTCGTCGTTGCCCACCTTCGCGGTGACTCCGTCCCTGATCAGGGCATACCGCGGCTTCTTCTCGCCAAGGAAGTTATTGATCTCGAGCCTGTTTCCCGAAAGCTTGAGCTGGATCGGAAAGTGGCTGTAGACCACTTTCATGCGGTACTCGAACCCCTCGGATACCCCCTTGCACATGTTTGCAACGTGCGCCTGGATGGTTCCCACCATGGCGACGACCCTTTTTCGGTCCGCGCCGGTGGAGATGACGACTTCATCTCCTTCGACCTTCATCGCGATCTGGGGGAACCGGAAGTTCCTCTCGAGCTGCCCCTTCTGGCCTTTCACCCTCACAAGGGGCCCGTCAATCTCTACCTTCACACCCTTTGGGATGCGCACTGTTCGTTCTGTTGCCATTGTATTCACGCACCCCCTCTAGTAGACATACCCCAGAAGCTCCCCGCCCACACCCTCGCGGCGGGCCTGTTCGTGGGTGATGACCCCCTTCGAGGTGGAGAGGAGGAGTATGCCAAAGTTCTTCCCCGGCAGGAACTGGGTCTCCCAGTACTCCAGGTCGGAGATCTTCACCGGGTAACGGGGGGAGATGGCGCCGCACCGGTTGATCCTCCCATTGAGGTGAACCATGAACTGGCCTCCCCGCCCGTCCTCGATGAACTCGAAGCCGTTGATGTACCCGGCCTCCTGCATGATGCGGAACATCGCGCCGAGCAGTTTGCTCGCCGGCTCGATGATGACCGCGGGCTTGCCTCCGTCTGCCGCGTTCTTGAGGGCGCACATGCCATCTGCGATTGTATTAAGTCTTGCCATAAGCCTGACGCTCCCTCTAGTTCATCTTTTTAAAGCCCATCTTCTGTGCCCACTCGCGGAAGCACTGGCGGCAGAACATGATGTTGTAGCGCCGCACCAGGGCCTGTTTCCGGCCGCACATCTTGCACTCGTTTGCACCGCGGCCGTATTTCTTGGTCTTTTCTCCGCCCATTTCAGAGCACCTCCACCTGGTGGCCTGACTTGAGGAATGCAATTGCATCCTCCTGGTCTACCTGCTGTTTCTGGGGAAGCTTGCGCTGCTCCGTCGCTCTCCGGGATATGCGGATTCCCCGGCGGGCAAGGACGACATTGATGTCCATGCCGTAGATGCCGATCTGGGGGTCGTAGCTCATCCCTGGGAAATCGGTGTGCTCCTCGACGCCGAACGAGAAGTTCCCGCGGCGATCGATCTGGCTCCCGCTGATCCGCCTGTCCACGATGCCGAGCGCCGTGTTGAGGAAGTTCGTCGCCTTTTCGCCGCGAAGGGTGACCCGGCAGCTGATAGGGGCGCCTTTCCGGATGCCGAACGTAGTGTTGGTCTGCTTGGCATTGCTGCGCACCGGCGTGCCTCCCGTGATGGTCTTCATCAGGTCCACGGCCTTTGTCAGCTTGTCACCGGCCTCGCCGACCCCCATGTGCACCACGACCTTCTCCACAAAGACATCGCGCATTGGGTTCATTCTTCAATCCCCCACTCGGTGAGGGCCGGCTGTTCTCGGCCCACCATGTAGATGTACTCGTCGATGGTCTCGAAGCGCACCTTGCTCTCGGGGTCTTCCAGGAGCACACGGTTCGGCACGCTCCCCGGCACCTTCTCTATCCCCACGATGCGGGCGACAATGCCCGAATGCTTTCCCCCAATGACCATGGCCATGTTGCCGACAGCGAACGGGAAGTGGTCGAGGATTGCGAACCGGTTCTCGGGTTCAAGGGAGATGACCACGGAGTCCCCGGGCTTGTAGGTGTTGTCTGCAAGCACGTTTGCGCCGAACCGCAGGTTGAGCTGCACCTTTCCACCCGGGACAATCGTCTTGTTCCGGATCTTTGCCAGGCGGCTCTTTGCCGACTCGGCATCGATCTCGATGGTCTTGTGCCGCCCCCTCTTGTCACGCAGGATGCGGTAATGCTTGTTGATCCTGGGGACAGAGATGATGTCGAAGATACCGATTCCCATCCTGGAGTTCCGGCATGGCTTGCCGTTGATGATGACATCCTTCTGGACCAGGATCTGCTTGACCTCCTTCATGTTGGAGGCAAAGCGCATGTGGTCGCGGAGCCACACCGCCACCGGCATGGCGTTGGCGTTGTGCGGTCCGGGGGAGGTCCTGGCGATGAACTTCTCCGTCTTTCTGGCAATGTGCCAGGACTTGGGGGCATTGAGCCTCTTTAGGTGGTCTGACATTATTCACTCTCCCCCAGGGACGCCGCTCTCCGCGGATCCTTCAGGTTCAGTTTGGTGATCTGCACGTTGGAAGGCGAGACGGGTCTTGGCATCTCCGTCCCGTCCGACTTGGGAATTGAGACACCCTGGACGACGATGCGGGACTTCCTTGTGTCCACTTCGTCCACAGGTCCTTCTGTTCCGGCCGACTCGCCCCTGAGCACCTTGACCGTGTCTCCCACCACCACGCGCACGCTGCGGGTGTTGTACTGCTTCCGGAGGTCCGGCGCAAGCGGTGCATTGAGGAAACGGCCCCGGGCGTGGGTTGGCGCGGTATACCTGGCCTTCCTCTGCTTTCTTGGTTGTGTACTCTCGATCCTCACCATGGCCAATCCCTCACACGATAATGGTGGCCATGGAGCCGATCTTCGGGAACCGCTCCGCCACTTCCCTGGCGACCGGGCCCTTGATCTCCGTCCCGCGCGGCTCGTTCTTCTCGTCCACCACGACGACGGCGTTGTCCTCAAAACCGACCCGCAGCCCGCTCGGTCTGCGCATCTCCTTCTTCTGCCGGATCACCACGGCCCGCACGAGTTTGCGGCGCATGTCGGGGGTGCCTTTTTTCACACTCACGGTGGCGATATCGCCGAGCCCCATCTTGGGCTGCCGCCTGCGCACGCCGTGATACCCGAACACTGACACGATCTGGACTTCCCGGGCGCCGGTGTTGTCCGCACAGGTCATCCGGCTGCCGGTGGAGAGTGCTCTCGGGATGTTCGACTGCTTTGCCTTCATGATGGCTGCACCTCCACCACGACAAAGGTGGTGGTCTTTGAGAGCGGCCTGCACTCTGCGATGCGCACGGTATCACCGGTCCTCGCCTGAATGCAGGGGGGGTTGTGGGCATGGATCTTGCTGTTCCGCTTTTCGTAGCGGTTGTATTTGCCCACGTAGTGCAGGTATGCCCGCTCTACCACCACCGTTCCAATCATCCGGTCGCTCACGACTTTGCCGGTGATCACCTGGCCGCGCACCGGTAAAGTGCCGTGAAACGGACAATTTGCGTCGTCACATTCCCTCTCGGGCTGCCTGACGCTCAATCCGATGTTGTTTGCCATTATTTCCCTCTGGTCTTATGCAATGCGCTGATACGCCTCTCTGGTGCCATGACCAGCGCGGAGCCGTCTATCTCCACCAGGACGCCATCCGGAAGGGTGACGCGGAAGCGGGTCCTGTGTTTCTGGACCCTCTTCTTTCCGCGGTCACCATGGATGACCAGTGTATTCCTGGTCTCATCGATAATCCGCCCCGAGAGGCCGGTCAGCGCGGGGTTGCTCGCCTCCACCACGGTGACATCCAGGCCGATGAGCTCGTGCCTGAGGATGTTCCGGGGGGAGATCATCTTACCCGCGTCTCCTGCTGTTCGCTTCGGTCATCATCCGGGCGATGGTCCGGCGCAGTTCCCTGATCCGGCCGGGATTCTCAGTGGAACCCCCTGCGCTGACCTTCCCGTTGTGCTGGATCAGCTCTATCTTGAGCTTCTCCATCTGCTCCTGCAGCTCCACGTCCGAGAGCTGCCGCACTTCCTGTGCACGGAATATGGCCATCCTACTTCCTCCCCAGCAGTTTCTCCTCGTTGAAGTCATCGGGCCCTTCCGGGATCTCCTCGAGGACCTCCTCGCCGACAGATGTCACTGCAATCTCCTCGGCTACGCGGGGCTTCTCCCTCTTTGCGGTCACCTCGAAGTGATCGGGGATCTTCGCACCGGCGGGGATGATCTTGACCTGGACCCCGATGACGCCCAGTTTCTTGACCGCAACCGCGTAACCTTTCTCGACGATGGTGTTCGAGGGCTCTCCGCAGTGCTTGATGTAGCCATCGGAGAACTTCTGGACCCGGGCGCGGGCTCCGGTCAGTTTCCCGGCGATGACCACTTCGCACCCGAGCGCTCCTGCCTCCATCACGCGTCGGATGATGCTCTGGCCGGCCTTCCTGAAGTACCAGCCGCGTTCGAGGGCGTTTGCCAGCCTCTCTGCCATGATCTGGGCATTGAAACTGGGATTTTGAACCTGCTGCACCTCGATCTGGGGTGACTCAACCGCGAAATCGGTAGCAAGGTCCTGGGTAAGCTGCCTGACGACTTTTCCACCCTTTCCGATCACGATACCGGGTTTCTCCGCGAATATCGTGACCTGGGTCCCCAGGGGAGTGCGCTGCAGGTCCATGCCGCCGTACCCCGCCCGCTTCAGCTCCTTCTTTAAGTGCTTCTCCACGCGGGCCTTTCGTACGCCTTCAGCCACGAATTTTCTTTCTACTGCCATTACTGCACTTCCCTGACCACGATTTCGATGTTCACGGTCTCCCTGCGCTTGGGGGTCGCCCTGCCCATGGCCCTCGGGAACATGCCCCGGAAGCCGCGGCCGCGGTTGGCCGAGACATGCACGATCTCCAGTTTTTCAATGTCGAGGCCGATGTACTCGGCATTCTTTACGACTGACTGCAGGAGCCGGATGTATGCATGGGACGCCTTTTTTGGATAGCGTCCTGCATCCCATCCTTCAAGGCCGCGCTTGTGGGCCACCTTCCGGTTGAACCTCCGGAAGGGGATGGCCTTCTTCTGGTCGATGACCTGCTCGAGGTAGGAGATGGCTTCTCCCGTGCGCTTGAACTTGATGAAGCTGGCTATCTCCATGGCATGCTTCGGGGAGATGGGAAGCTCGTTCGCCTTTCCCCGCGCCACGTTGTCGCCATCGACATCCTGTGAATAGAGTGTTCTTGCCATATCCATCACTTCAGCGGCACGTACTTGCTCGACCGGGTCGCTCCGATACCGGCGCTCCCATGGCTCACCTTCTTCCTTGTTGGGGCGAACTCGCCCAGGTAGTGGAAGAGGGATTCGGGCTGGATCTCCACTTTGACGAACTCCTTCCCGTTGTGGATCTCCACCGGCCTTCCCACCATCTCCGGCGTGATGATCATGTCACGCAGGTGAGTGCGGATCGCACCGTCGCCTTTCCGGAACTGTGTGAGGAGGTGCTCCTCGCCCCGGGTGAGGCCACGGTTCACCTTTCGGCGGGCGCGGGACGGCATCAGTGGTACCAGTTCGGACATTCCCATCGCACGCAGGTCGTCCAGCCGGAACCCCCGGTAGGTGAACTCCTCGCGCCGCCTCGGAAGTCTCTTCTGTGTCTTCTTTGCCATTGTCTTACCTCTCACTTCTTAGAAAGCCCCGTTTTCCTGGCAGCCATGTGCCCGACAGCGCGTCCTGGCGAGGTCCCGCGGGCGACCGTCTTCGGCCGCCCTGGGTGCTGGTGTCCTCCGCCTCCGAAGGGATGGTCGATCACGTTCATCGCCACTCCCCTCACGCGGGGCCAGTTGGACGCGGTGTTCCGCATCTTGTGGAACTTCTTCCCGGCCTTGACGAAGGGCTTCTCGCCCCTGCCTCCGCCGGCAACGATCCCGACCGTTGCCCGGCAGCGGTCGTTGAACCATTTGGTCTTGCCGCTCGGCATGGTCACGCCGACCCGGCCCTCGCTCTTGTCGACCACAACTGCCTGTACGCCCCCGGAACGGACGAACTTACCTCCGTCGTTTGGCTGCGCCTCGATGTTGCAGATAAACGTCCCTGTGGGGATTGCACCGAGCGGAAGGGTGTTCCCGTTCCGCACATCGGCTTCCGCACCCCATGCGACACTGTCGCCGACGCCCATGCCCTCGGTGATCAGCATGTAGACCTTGCTGCCGTTCTCGAGCCTCACCAGGGCGATCGGTGCGTGCCTTGCCGGGTCATGCTCGATGTCCTCGACCTTCCCGTGCACCGTGATCTCGCCGCTGCTCACGTGCCGCAATGCGGCCTTGTACCGGTGGGAGGGAGCCCGGTAGGTCGGACCTCCTTTCCCCCGGCTCTGTGTGGTTATGCGATGTCCCATCTTCCCCACCTACATGATGCCAAGCCGGCTGAGAATCTCCTCGGCCGCTTTCTCGTTGGCGAAACTGATTACCGCCTTCTTCCTGCCATCCATGGCCATCATGGTGGACACATGGCTGACTTCCTGCGCAAAGGCCCGCTCGATCTCGCGCTTGATCTGGTTCTTGGTGGCGTTGCTCTCGACCACGAACTGAAGCTTGTTCTGGTTCTCGAGCATCATCATGGCCTTCTCTGTGACGAACGGGTAACGAAGTACCATATTACTGCCCTCCGAGTTTCATGAGCGCGCTCTCGGTCCACACCGTGAGCCGGCCGGCCTGCGTTCCCGGCGCAAGAAGCTCGCAGTTCAGCTGCTCCACCGTGGCGACGTCCACGCCGGCAAGGTTCCCTGCAGCCCTGAGAGGGGTATCCGCGGTCACGATCAGGAGGCTCTTCCGCTGCTTGTAGCGGCGGCCTCTCATCTTCCCGCGTCCGGCACGGACCTTCTTGCTGGCCTTTGCCCGCTCCACGTCCTGAAGCACCCCCACCGCTGCAAGGGCAGAGATGATCTCGCTCGTTTTGCCGAGCTCGCCGAACCGGTCCTCTATCACCAGGGGCACCTGGCAGGTGAACGCGTGTCCGCGGGCCCTGACCAGGTCCTCGCTGACAGTCGCGGCAAGGGCTGACCTGAATGCCTTCTGTTTCTCTTTCTTGTTGATGTGGCGGACCAGCACCTTCTGGACCACCGGCGGGTGAGCCTCCCGGCCACCCCTGGCCTGGGGGATTTTTGCAGCCCGTGAACCGCCTTTTATCCTCGGGAGCTGGGCTACGCCGCGTCCTGATCCCCAGCTCTGCGCTGATGAGAGAATGCCGGCATACGGGTAGGTCCCATGAGGCTGGCGCCGGGTGCTCTGCAGGGCGATGACCGCCTTCCTGATCAGGTCGGGGCGGAACTCTTCAGAGAATACCGGCGGAAGTTCGATCTCCCCGGCAACTGTTCCTTCGAGTGAGTATACCTGTGCTTTCATCGTAGTATCACCCCTGCTTGCTCTCCATGCTCACAAACTCGATCGCCGGCTGCCTGGCCACATGCTCTCCCTGTCTCATGGCGGGGCGGATGCGTACAAGGCGCTTGACAGGGCCGGGAATGGATCCCTTGATCAGCACGTAGGGGTTCTTCAGCATGCCGTAATGCAAAAAGCCGCCTGCCGGGCTGATCTCGGCACCGTTCTCTCCGATCTTGAGGATGCGCTTGTTGAACTCGGTCCTCTGCTGGTACCCCATCTGTCCCATCTGGGGTACCTGCCAGCGCACGTGGTGAGGGTTCCATGGCCCCAGGTTACCCACATGGCGCTTCTTTCCTCCCCTCGAATGCTTTCGCTTCCGAAGCTTGATTCCCCAGCGCTTGACAGGGCCCTGCGTCCCTTTTCCGGTCGTAATCGCGGTGACATCGGCATATGCACCGGGCTGTATCACGCTCTTTAAATCGACCTCTTTTCCAAGGAGCCCCTCGAGGAACGCGAACTGATCCTCAGGAGAGCCCCCTGCGACCCTGACCTCCATGATGTCGGGCACTTTCTTTGGGACCCCGGGGACCTCGTAGGGCATGGTATGCATCACTGCAAACAGTTCTGCGACAATGCCCCTTGTAATCGCGTCTTTTATGGCCTCTCTTGCGGTCGTTCCATCGTACTCCTTCGGAGGCGTGATCCTCCTCCCGAGAGCGTCGTCGAGGTCGCCTGCCCACACCTCAGTCAGAGGGTGTTTGCCGTAAGAATCCCTTCCGTAGGCCCGGATCGCGGCGACTTTCATCGCCGGGATCTCCACAACCGTGACCGGGACCATGATATCCTTCCCCTCGGTCGGGCTGTTTTTGTGATCATCGACCATGATCACGTGGGTCATGCCTACCTTGTAGCCGGCAAAGCCCTGTAGCATCGGGTTCCCCTGGTAAGGAGGCCAGGACTGGTACTTCGGTACCGGGCTCTTGGCCCTCTTGCGGGGGCTGAAGGCAAGGGATCCTTTTCTTGGCTGGTTTATCTTTGGCATGGTTCAATCAATCCTGCACTATATGACTCAACTGTGGCCATCTCCTGGCCTGAACCGAGCTAATCGGTTGAAATCGCCTATATCGGCCGATATACACCGGAGATGAGTGATGTGTCCGGGCCCCTGCCATGCAATCTGCCGGCGGTTGCCCGGGTTCGGTACCCTGGCTGCTGCCAACCGATTGCCGCAGCGGAAAGGTGGGATGATACCCGCCTTTGGTGCAGTATCCCGGAAAGACAGCCGTTTCTCTGGCTCCTGGCCGCCTCCCCTGTGACCTGTCTCGCGAAAGAGATCCTGAAACTGGCGCGCAACACTGCCATCCTCGTGGCAGGCACCGGGCACATACCCCAGAGGATACGTCCGCCCTTCACGCCTCTCTTCAGTTCCACCATGTCATCCGGTGGTGATTGCTCACCACATACTCATGCAAAGGCACGAAGTCCCTCGGAACCCGTGCCTCCGACCTCTGATGAGACTCCATCCCCTGGCCGCTATGTGCCGGGCCTGGATGGATCCTCATATAGGCTTCCATAGTTATACGAGAGAAATGAATATAAACCTTGTTCCATTTCGGAGAGGACGAACCACCGGGCCGATAGGGGGTCTTTTCAGCCGAAGTAGAGGTCCCCCTCTTCGTTGATGAACACATCGATGTTCTCTTTCACAAAGCGGGCTTTGAATCGCTCCGGTGCTGAGTCCCTCATCTTGTTGATCAGCGAGATCGTATCGTATTTCACCTTGATCCCGATCTTCTCTGCTTCCTGGTAGATGGATGCGGCGACTTCGAGGAGATCCGTCCCGGCGGGGATGGTGCAGAGATGAGTGGCGTCCAGCGTGTATAAAAATTCCAGGGTCTCTTTTGCCCTCTTGATGTTCTCAACTGCCGACTTCTCGATGGTGCACACATTCGCTTTCGACGTGTGGATGATATCTGCAATCTGCTGCTGGGTAAGCCCCTGCTTCCGGTAACGCAGGACCTCCTTCTGACGATCCGTCAGCAGCCCGTCTTTCATGATACTGGATAGGAGGATTGGACTTAAACACTTTTCGTTAACTTCGTCACCTGCACCTCCGAAACGGGGGGAGGCCAGGTATGGCAGGGTAGGTCCACTCTCCGATTACTCATTAAAACCAAAAATCGCCCTGATTTGCTAAAAAAAAGATTTCAAAACGTTTATATTCGCACCGGCAGATAGTAACCTGTTATAACCAGAAATGAGGTGTATTACATGGTTGTGAAAGTTGGAGTTGCAAAACTGGGCAATATTGCCAGTGGTGTAATGGCCGAGCTTCTTCTGGACGAGAGAGCCGACCGCGAGGATATGCAGACATTCATGGCCACGAGCGGGACCAAGCTCCAGCCCGAGGACATCGACCGCGTCGTGAACAACATGGTCGCCTGGAAACCCGACTTTGCCATCGTCGTCTCTCCAAATGGCGTGCTCCCCGGCCCCACCGGTGCCCGCGAGCGCCTCCTGGCCTCCGGTATTCCCACCGTCTTCATCACCGACGATGTGACCACCAAGAAGGAGTGGGCCGAGATCAAGGACGGCAAGTTCGGATACATCATCATGAAGGGCGATGCAATGATCGGTGCCCGCAGGGAGTTCCTTGATCCCATCGAGATGGCAGACTACAACGGCAACCTCGTGAAGGTGCTCTCCGTCACGGGAGCGTTCCGCAAGCTCCAGATGGCACTCGACCAGGTGATCGACCAGGTCAAGGCCGGCAAGAAGGGTGCAGAGATCGCGCTGCCGAAGCTCGTGGTCACCTCCGACAAGGCTGTCGACGGGGAGTTCACCAACCCCTACGCCCTTGCAAAGGCCCGCGCCGCATACGAGATCGCCTCTGCGGTCGCAATGGTGAACGTGAAGGGCTGCTTCATGACAAAGGAGTGGGAGAAGTATATCCCCATCGTGTGCAGCGCCCACGAAATGATGAGAGTCGCCGCCGTGCTCTGCGACGAGGCCCGTGAACTTGAGAAGGCATGCGACGGGGTCATCCGCAAGCCGCACAAGAAGGACGGCGTCATTGTCGCGAAGACCAAGCTGATCAGCAAGCCTGAGTAAACTCTTCTCTCCCTTTTTTTTAGTCGTCCCGGAACGGATGGTATACATTTACACGCGATGAGTATCGAGGGTTTAAGCCGGGCGGACAGATCCCGGGAAGAATGTTTCAGATCCGGGATTTTGAAAAATAAGCGCTCAATTCTTCCGGGAGCGTGAGAATGACTGGTTCCTGGTGGAGACGCTCCATGAACGCCGAGTCGCTGGTAGATGACGCATTGGGGTTTATCCGCGAGATGACAGAGCAGAACGCAGAGAACCCACGTGATGCGCCAGGACGGTCGAAGAAGAGAGACATGTTGAATGCATGGGTCCCAAGGCTCCTGTACATCGAAAGAATGGAGAGGAGCCCTTTCACAAAGGTCTCGATATAAGGTTCAAAATCGTTCATGCAGGAGATAGGGAGGATAGCCCTGACCTCCCGCTCCCCGAGCGGCACCGCCTGTGCAAGCCAGCATACCTCGTCGCCGAAGAGGTATCTCGGACCAGTCCGCTCCGCACAAAGAAAGTCATCCCAGTAACTGTGTCCATGCTCCAGTAGGTAGCGGAACCCTCCTTCGAGGTAGCGTTCGGCCAGAGCGGGTGGCCTCCTGTCAACCAGCCCCTGGAGGTGGGGATGAGCGATCGACGCCCCTGCTGAGGGGAGGTAGTTCCAGTTGAGGGAGGCGTATCCTTCATGCTCTTCAAGGGACTCTACCATGCCCTCGAGTGCGTCACTGACCTGGCGGGGCTTGAACTCTTCGACGTGGTGGGCCCGGGTGATGACTGTCACGGTATGCATCTCTGCATAGGGAAAGAGGTTCGGGAATGTCAGGCTCTCGCCCTTTACGATGCGGGTTCCTCCCGGGAAGCAGGGGGTCACCTCCTCGACCTGTCCTGGACAGAACGGACAGGGCGGTATGAGTGTCGGGGGGACATACGCAACGTCCAGCCTGCGGTTGAGCCGTTCGGGGGAGATTTTGCACCTGATCCCGGATATCTGCTCTTGACGGTACTCGATGACATGGTCCCCGGATCGGACGGTGGTGCTGGTGAACATTCCTCTCCATGCCTCTCATGCGGGGAGCCGATCCCCGATCAGTCGGAAAAAAAAGTGGTGGTACTTGTGCTCGACTGCGCCAATTTTTTAGACAATGTACTTGCCGAGGAGGCGGATCGAGTTGGTCATGTCCGGCCCGAGCGGGGATCCGAAGATGATCTGGGTGACACCGGCCTTTGCCAGGTCCTCGCACTTCTGCTTGACCGTGTCGGGGGTTCCGGCGATGGTGAAGGCATCAATGGTCTTGTCATCGACGTTCTCTCCGGCGGTCTTGAAGTCGAACTTTGCCAGGGCATTCTTGATGTTTGCCACCTTTGCGGCGTCGAGACCATGGCGCTGGAGAAGGTCTGGGGGAGAGCCGGCGGCGATGAAGGCTGCGACGATCTTGGCGGCGTTCCGGGCCTTCTTCTCGTTCGTGTCGATTGACATGGCGGTGTAGGCGCCGACGTCAAAGCCCTTCTTGCCTACCTTGTCGCATGCAGCCTTGATGATCGGGATGGCCACGGCGAAGTCCTTCGGGTTGGATGCGTTGATCAGTGCACCATCCCCGACGGTCCCGGCAAGCTCGAGGACTTTTGGTCCCTGCGCGCCGACGTAGATCGGGATACCCTTCTTGCCAGGGAGGTTCACTCCGGTCAGCTTGGCACCGTCATAGTCAAAGAACTGCATTCCTGACTTCTTAACCTCCTCTCCGGCACAGAGCTTGCGGATCTGGGCGATCGCCTCTCCGAGCCTTGCGACGGGTTTCTCGGGGCTGATGGCAAGCTTCGGGAGGGTGGACAGGTCACCGGGTCCGATGCCGAGCACTGCACGGCCGTCCGAGATCTCGTTCAGCGTGCACGCAAACGAGGCCATTGCGGCGGGCGTGTCAGTGAATGAGTTCATGATCCCCGGCCCCATCTTCAGGGTGGTGGTGGCGGCAGCGATCATGGCAAGAGTGGGGTAGCAGTGGCGGTTGTTGTAGTGGTTGGTGATCCACGCGTAGTCAATGTCCTTCGACTCTGCGAGCTTGCAGAAATTGACCACCTGCTTGACATTCACATTGCCAGGCACAAATTCTATTCCATAGGTTGTCAAGGTAACTTCACCTCATGGAGTATTATCGAACGAAGATTTAAATACATTATCATTTTTTATTGCAGGAATGTGGGGATAATCCCCGATTCGCCGAAAAATACCGTCAATAAAGGCCCCGATTATGATTTATGGTTTGCATTTAATCCAAGACGCAGAGAGATTTCAGCTCTAGGGAAACGGAATACCCTGCGATGGGTGAGACCCGGCAGGGGGGTTCATGGCGAATGGTCTCCTCCCAGGGGCCGCGTGCACCGGTCCTGTCCCATGCGAAAATATCTTTCGCCCGGCCGAAATGAGCAGAAGTGCTTTATTATTCCAGGGAAAAATTCACATGAAGAGAGTACCTGGGAATATCCATACGGGAATGGGTAGGAAACGTTGTGGGAAAGCCCACATTCCAGGGAGTGCGCATGATATGCCCCGGCACACTCACCCCATCCCCCCTCACCTCAGCAGATTGGACTCAAACCCGAAGATACCATGCGAATACTCACCATTGGCCTGGGTGGTGCCGGATGCCGGATAGTGGACCGCCTCCTTGCTCACGATCAAAAGGCCCCGGTTCGCTGTGTCTTTGGGATCGCCATCGACTGCGATGCCGGGCAGTTGAACTCACTCCAGCATGTGCCGGTGGATCATCGGCTCTTCTTCCAGCCGCTTGACCCTGCCCTGTCCGGAGACCTCGCGGCACACCTGCCTTCAGAGGAGGCACTCTCGCGGCTCCAGGCCCTTGATGACGGCGATATCGATGCCTTGTTCATCTATACAGGCCTTGGCGGCACCATGGCCGGGACAGCCCCCGGACTGGTCTCGTACCTGAAAGAGCGCCTGGCAGAGCCGGTATTCTGCCTCTGCACTCTCCCATGTCTGCAGGAGGGTGATGAACGCTGCTCTGCTGCGGCAGATCACCTGGACACGCTGCACGGCCTGCTTGACGGGATCGTCCTCTTCGACAACGAGTCCTGGCGGGACCGGGTCTTTCCTGCTCCTGATGAACCGGGTATTTCACGTGCCGGTGACATCGGCGCCCTTGTCAGGCGGCGCACGGAGCCCCCGCCGCCGGTTTCGGAGACCGAACTCTTCTACCGGAATTTCAATGACATCATCAGCCGGCGTTTCACCCTTCTGCTCAGAGCAGGGGAGTACTCCGAGCGGGCTCCGGGAGATCTGCCAGAGGTGGTACTGGATGCGGGCGAGATTTTAAACACTATCCAGGGGATGGGTTTCATCACCATGGGGTATGCAAGAGAAGAGGTGCCTTCCGGGAGCCCAATGGACCTGCTCTCCAGGTTCCGCCCGGGGACACCAGCGGTCCAGGACGGGCACCTGAAAGCTTCCCGTGTCGTGGAGCTGGCGAAAAAAGCGATATTCGAGGAGATCTCTGCGCCCACCGCACTTGAGGAAGCGAAGAAAGCGCTCATCCTCATCGCAGGCCCCTCGCAAGAGATGAGCATGCGAGGGTTCATGACGGTGAGGAGATGGATCGACCGCACCATCAGGGGACTGGAGCTCAGGTCGGGGGATTATCCCGTGAGCGATACCCGTTTCCTCGGGATCTTCATCATCCTGGCCGGCATGGAGAGCCTGCCCGCAGTGGATATGTTGAGGCAGATCAGGGACAGGATGAGGGGTATGCAGGCAGAACCGGAAGAAAGCCCGGGAACCTGACCTGATGAGAGAATGATGAATCACCCGATCGCCAATACCGCGCTTCGGTGCGGCGTGGTTACCTCATTCATGATGTATTTTTGAAAACGGGACGTTCCCTGCCCCTATTTCAGTCCGGATAGGGATCCCTTTCTCCACGGTGTTCGCCACGAAGTTCATGCCAGAGAATGCGACGATGGCAAGGCGGTAGGGATCCGGGACCAGGTTGAATACCGAGGTCCCCATCGCGACAGGAAAGACAAAACCTGCCTTCTTCATCTGCGCCACCACCTCACGGGCCCTTCCCTCGGCAAGTGCCGGGATCTCCCGGACGTTCGCGAGGCCCGTGCCGGTGCCGGTGGAAACGAGCGACGAGAGCGATGTCAGCCCGGCAGAGATGAAGAGCTGGAGCGGGTCGATGGTCGTCCCCCGATACCCGATGAGATCCACGAAACGGGTCGCCTCGCCATGCTGGATGTCCAGTCGCCCGCCATACGCCATCCTCACCGGGATGCCGCGACGCTGGAAGACGCCGTCCATCGTGATGCTGCAGATGCTCATGATCCCCGCGCTCCCGGGTGGAATCCTGGGGTCCCTGTCAATAACCCGGTAACTCGAGAAAAAACCGCATTTCGCAGCGATAACCTCGTTGAATGCCTTCATTGCATCAGGGAGCCTCTCTTCAGGGACGATGGAGAGGTTGTAGGCGACATCCCCGGTGCCTGTCTCGGGGTCGAACGTGCTCCGGAACGCGAGGCGCTCGAGTTTGGAGATGATAAATCCAATCCTGTCCCCTACCAGGGCACTCTCGGTCTCCTCTTTTCCGTAGGGTGTGAGGATGCGGCCCATGTTCCCGACTTTCTCGGTGAACCCCATCTCGTCAAGGTACCGGAGATAGTACTGCACCGCACGGTCGCTCAGGACAAAACCCCTCTCAGCCATCAACTCCGAGAGGCGTTTTGCACCCATCGGCTCCCTGTGCTCCTTGAGTATTCTCAGGATCTCGATGTATTTTCGCTCTGTCCGAATCATTTATCTCGCCTTGATGACCCCTGTGCTGTCCTGGTAACGCCCGCTGTAGGCATTCTTCCCATCGGTGACCTGGTGGAAGATGATCTGCACTACCCTGTCGTTCTTTCGCAAGGTGAGGTGCTCTGCACCCATGTTGACCAGGCAGAGTGTCAACTGGCCCCGGAAACCAGGGTCAACGAAACCTGCAGTGAGGATAACCCCTCTCCTGCCAAAGGATGACCGGCATCTCATCGTGGCCGCAAGGTCCGAAGGCAGTTCAACCCTCTCCAGGGTATTCACGAGGGTGCAGACCCGGGGTGGCAGGACAAAATCACCTCCTACCCTGAGGTCGTACGACGCGGGTTGCTGGCACTCTTCGCTATACGGCTCTATGACCAGGTCTCCGCTCATGTCCTCTCCGCAAAGGCGTCTCTCGATCTCTGATGACGACAGGATCATTGTTACAGATCAATACTACAGAAAATGCTTAATATGTTGTCCTGCCAACGCCTGTGACGGATCCATGGGGTAGAGGATATCCTCTTGGGCTTCGGACCCAAGGACGCGGGTTCGATTCCCGCTGGGTCCGCTTTTCTCCTCTCCAACACGACCCTCCCCTCGCCTGGCACCTGATACCCCCTTTGCATTTATGACACAATCGGTGAAGGGTTCAGAGCCCGCCCCTTCGACTCCTTCCCCTCGCCTGGCCCCGCTTTTTCATGATGAGGAATGCTCCCATGCATCCTGCCACGACCACGGCCAGCACTACTATGACAAGAACCCAGTCGATGCTCCTTTCCATGGAGATGATAACGGGTGCGGTCTCATTCCGGGACGAGACGGTCTTCTCAAGTTTCACGGGATTGAAACCCTCTTTTTCCGCTGATATTACGTAGGGGGTGTTCAGCCGAAGGCGGACCGGAAGGGTGCCATTCTCACCCGTTGTTCCCTGCTCTTTTCCGTCGATAAAGATAGTGGCCCCATGAACCGGGACATCTCCCCCCTCGAGGGCAGCGATCGAGAGGTTTGCAGCGGGGAACGCAAGGTCGACAGTGATGTCCTCACCCTGCACGCGTACCTGCATCTGCTGCCTGTGGGTCTCAAACCCGGGATGGCGTACTTCGAGAGCATACTCCCCAAACGAGAGGTTTGCAAGCTGCAGCCGCCCGTAACGGTTGGTGGAGCCGACTGGCTGGCCGTCAAGGAAGACCGATGCCTCCTCGACAGGGTCCCGCTCCTCGTTGTAGACCGAGATAAACACACTGTACGGGGACTTTCTGAGCAGGGTGGTGACAAGGGCCTGGTCCCTGCCCACATTCATCCGCTCATGATAATCGTCGTATCCCTCTATCCTCACGTGGACCTGGTAGACCTTCTCCCGGGGCAGGGACAGCGTGACAACCCCCTTTGCGTCGGTGATACCCCTCTCGACGCCGTCAATGATAACTGCCGCACCGGGGAGCGGGGCCCCGCTTGTCTCGTCCTTCACAAGGACAGAGAACCGGTCGTCACGAACGAGCATTACCTGGACGGTCTTCTGGTCACGCGCGATCTCGAGGTGGTCGGTGAAGGTGCGGTAATTCGGGGCAGTTATCTCGAGGTTGTACGCCGAGTCGCCCGAGACGGTGAACATGGTTGTACCGTTTGCGTCCGTGACGGTCGTGTTCTTCCCGGCACCGTCACTGATGCTCACACTTGCCCCCGCCACCGGTGCAAGAGCGTCGGTATCAAAGACCTGGACGGTCAGAGGTACCTTCTTTTTGGTCATCTCAACGAGCAGAGTCGTGGCGTTGAGCCCGATATCGCCACTCCAGGGCGCATATCCCAGTTTTTCGACCCTGATCTGGATAATCTCCGTTCCAGGGTGGGAAAATTCGATGTTCCCTCCGCTATCTGACTTTCCCACGAGTGCATTGTTTGTGTACAGTGCTGCACCCGGCAGGGGGGTGATGTTCCCTTCCTTCTCATAGATATTGACAAGGACCGTAACCCCGGAGGCCGGCCCTGCCATAAGCAGCATGGCGAGGAGTGCAAATGCAAAACAGGTCCCAATCCTTTGCATATTCTGATATCGGCGCTCTCTGTATATCATTTGATTGGTAACGCGCTGCCCGGCTTTCCGAATAGGAAAAAAAGGGATGGATTTCCGGATTCACCAGGAGGGAACCCGCGGGTGCGGCATTGACAGGGATGGCTCCTCCTGGAAGCGAAAGGACCGGCAGGTTCAGCTCCACCGGGTGTCGTGCGGCACCCGGTCAAGGAGCATCCCTTCGACAAGTACCGGCATCAACTGCCGCCCTTCTTCGAGCGCTTTCTGCAGCCTCCAGTTCCTGTCAGCATAGATTGTGAAGAGAGGCTGGCCTTTCTCGACCCGGCTGCCTTTCTTTGCATGGAGGAGGACGCCCGCCCCACGGTCATGGGGCGCTCCCGCCGTCCTCGCGAGGCTAATGAGGGACCTGTTGTTCAGCTCGATGACGTACCCTGACGTAGGGGCATTGACAACGAACTGGTATTTCCCGGGCTCGATGTCATCAGACCTGATCTTCGGGTCTCCTCCCTGGATCTCGATGATCTGGCGGAATTTTTTCAGGGCATCGCCTTTTTTGAGGATCTCTTCGGCCATCTGTGCCCCCATTCCCCTTGCAGCCTTCCCTGACATCTCGAGCGCCATTCCCGCGATCGCGACGCTCTTCTGCAGGAGAGAGCCCGGGCTCTCTCCGCCCTCAAGGATCCGCAGCGCCTCCATTACTTCAAGGTTCGGCCCGATGCTCCGTCCCACGGGGGAGTCCCCGTATGTAAGGGCACACTCAACCTGCATGTTGAGGCGGTCCCCAAGCTCAATGAACTCCCTGGCAAGTTTCCTCCCCTCCTGGATTGTGGCCACCTTGGCGTGTGTGCCTACCGGGATGTCGATCACCACGAGGTCAGCACCGACCGCATACTTCTTGGCCATGACACTTGCGAGCATCTGCCCCCTCGCATCAATGCGGAAGGGATACTCCTGGATGATGATCTTGTCATCTGCGGGCGCGATGTTGGTGGCGCCGCCCCACACGATCACTCCGCCCACCTTCTCTGTCATCCTCTGGACCTCTGATGCTGAGAAATCGACCGGGGCGAGGACCTCCATGAGATCGGCCGTCCCGCCCGCACCGGTGATGGCCCTCGAGCTGGTCTTTGGGATCTTGAGACCGCTCGCGGCGATTATGGGGACCACCAGGAGTGAGATCTTGTTTCCAGGTACCCCTCCGATTGAATGCTTGTCGACAATTGGGTGGGCATGAAACGTCAGCCGCTCCCCGGTGTCAACCATCGCCCTGGTGAGGTGCTCAACCTCGTCCATCTCCATCTCGTTGATGTAGCAGGCGGTAATGTACGCGGTGAGCTCTGCGGGAGAGAGGTTGTCGGAGATTACGTCCCTGATGATTGCATAGGTCTCATCCTTCGTGAGGTGCTGGCCGTCCATCTTCTTCTTGATGTAGTCCAGGGTGACCGGCCTCTCGGCCTTCCGCACCTCCACAGATACTCCATCTTCGAGCTGCAGGCGTTCGTTGGTGACCTGGTAGATCCCGATCGTCCCCTTGGGGAGAAGCGTGGTGGTGGTGTCAATGAAGGCCGCAACAGAAACACCTGTCACCTCGTTGAGTATCTGGATGCGGTCTCCCGGGAGTACTCCGATATTCCTCGAATCGTCGATATGCAGGAGGACTTCCCTTGTACCGATATCAACGAGCTTGACAGTGAGCTTCATGTGGTCCTTCTCCGGGCAGGCAGCGGGTGTACCCGTTCTTTTTGCCGTTGGTCCTCCAGGACCAGGGCGAAACCGTGGAATCCGCGTCTGATACCAGGTATGTTTTCGGCCGTATTGTATTAGTGGTTTCTCTTATTTCAGAGCGAACGCGCCGAACAGATTAATGGTGCGACGAAAAAGCCTCCCTTCCGGAGACCTGGCAGAAAAAAGGTAGGTTTTGGTGTTCAGTGCTTGCGCACGATGAGGAAGGCCACTGCACCAAGTCCGATCAGGGCAACCAGGGCACCGAATCCCGGGGTTGTCGGGGTCGGGGTCGGGGTCGCGGTGGTCGGCACAGGGGTTGCAGCAGTGGTCACCTGGGTCGGCGGGGCGGTGGTCGGAATCGTGGTCGGCTTGACTTCGACGACATTGAAGAGTGCAGTCGATGTCACGTCCACGGTCACGCCAGAGACCTGCACGATATACTCATCGGGCTTGAAGGTGGTGGTGTCGACAGGGAAGGACCAGGTGTTGAAGCCTTCGGTTCCCTTCTGGACCTTTACAGTGCCAGTTGCGCCACTGAACTCACCGCTCTGGGTCTTCTGGGTCGGGGAGAAGGACGAGGAGACGACCTCAACCAGGATCTCGTCATCGACGGCAAGGTTGGTGGTACCCTTGATCTCGAACTTCTCGCCTACCTGCTTCTCGGTGATCGGGGTGATCTTGATGGTGGGTGCCTCGACCAGGAACTGCAGCTTGGTGTAGGTATCGTCAACGGCTGCGTTGTCGAGTGCCACGACCAGTGCCTCTGCAGCGTCAGATCCCTGCAGGCTGCCGGGCCCCTCAAGGAGGAAGAGCACGGAGTTGGCTACGGGGTAAGGTCCGACGACTTCGCGGTAGGGCCACGGGGCAACTGCTCTCGGGTTCACGTCGAGCTGGTCGTTGTACATCGGGTGCTGGACGACCACGAAGTACTGGCCGGGTGCCATGTTGGCGGTGATTCCCTGGTTGATCTCCTTCTCGAAGCTTCCGTCGTTGTTGACGCTCTCGGTGTCAACGCGTACGTAGTTCTTGCCCATGATCCAGACCTGCACACCCTGCGAGGGCTGGCCCTCGGCCACGCCGCGGATGTAGAACTTGTCACCCTGGGCGATGGTGGACTGGGATGCGACTGCGGTCACGAACGGCTTCCTGATGATGATGGAGACGGTTGCGTACTGGGTGTCGGCGAGGGTGTTCTTGTCAGATGGGGTTGCCACTGCGTAGATGGTGTAGGTACCCGCGTCGATGTTCAGGTTGGCGGTCTGCCACTTGTATTCCCACGTGTTGTCGTCGAGGACATCCGCGGTGGTGAACGAGGTTGTCACACCATTGACGACTCCGGTCCTCGGGTCAGTAAGCCTGCCACCCTGCGAGGGGAGGTTTGGCCCGGTGATGAAGAGGTACACGGTGTCAGTCTCGGAGTTGGTACCGGTCAGCTTGACTTCCTGGCCCAGGAAGTAGCTCTGATCGCCGGCCGCGACAACGGTCACGGTTCCCTTCTCGACCTTCACGTCGACTTCATCGGACTTGTACTGGTCTGCGTAGAGCAGTGTGTCCCACGGTGCAGGGATGCCCGCTGCGCCTGGTCCCCTCTCAACACGGAAGGTGTACTTCTTGTCCTTTGTTGCCTGGGAAGTGACCCATCCAACGGTGATGGTGCCGCTGTTGGAGGTCTTTGCAGCTGCGAAGTAGCTGTTCGCCGGTGTTGCCGGGACATCCTGTGCTACGGTGCGTCCTGCGCCACCCTCGTACCTGTACTGCCCGATTGCAGCACTGGTGTCAACATCCTTCTGGCTTGCCACAAGGAGCGGGGGCTGGTCAAGTGCGGCTCCGCTCATCTGTCCGGTTCCCTTGGCCCACAGCACGTAGTAGGTGTTCGGCCTGCCGGTGATGGTCACCGAGAACGGGTTGCCGCGGACGACGACGTCCTTGCTGGCCTCGATCTTGACGGTGTCAGATGCGATGATCACCGTCTGGGTGGACGAGATCGTCTTTCCGGTGTAGTCGGTGCCGTCAGGTGCCTTGTAGTTGTCCTTGATCTTGTTCAGGTCAAACTCGGCATAGACGGTGTAGGTGCCGGCCTTGTACATCCTTGCGCCGTTTGCATCAAGGACATCGGTGTTCCAGCCCTGGTTGGTTACCTGCGGGGCCCAGTACCAGAGGTCGCTGTTGGGCGCCAGGCCGGTAAGTGGACGGGAGGTCGTCGTGGTCTGGAAGAGTGCGGTGTAGGTTGCACCGTCGGCAGTCTTCACGCGGATATTGACGAATCCCTTGCCTGCTGCGTCGGCCCTGGCGGTGACGGAGTAGGCGTTGGTCTCAACCCGGAAGTTCAGGTAGTTGCCCGGCGGCACGGACTTGCCGGTCACGTCCTTCCCTGCGGTGTTGTCCCATACCTTGACGGTAAGTGCGGGGTCAACGACGTTGAAGACGGCTGCTCCCCGGACTCCGGTCCACTGGTACCATGTTCCGACCTTCCCCACGAAGATCTGCGGGGAAACGTAGTAGCTGGTCGGAGTTCCTACGGTGACGATGTTGGTCGGCTGATCACCTGTCGAAGTCCCGGATGCCCAGTATGCAATCTGGGTTGCGGCTCCGAGTCCGGCAGATATGTCAAGACCCTCTTCACCGATGAACACATCTCCGCCTGCAGGGACGCTCACGATCGTGGCGGCTGATGCGGGAAGCATCAGTACTGCCAGCGCGACCAGAGCGATCAGTGCAAGGCTAAAGCGCTTAATCATCTTTTGTCCTCCTTAACTCATGTCCAAATCCTGAACGTTCGAATCCAATGCACACGTCAGAACCGCCATCGACAGGTGTCGAACAGAGGTTCCACCATGCTCCATACTCCGAATAACGGAATATGATTCAATATTTGTGGAACACTTAATATATCCTTTTTGGTCGATTCAGGAAGAATAAATCGTTGAGCAGGCGCTGAATCCGGCAAAGAGTTGGAGATCTCCGGTTTTCCACGTTCAACGCCATCCCACACCATGATTCATCATCGTCGCACCTGCCAGACTCCCTTCCATTTTACGCGCACCAGTGTATCTCTGAAAACAGTGAGCCAGATTGTCACAATATTACCTGGGAAACAATTGGGACCTGTGCAGTGTACATTGGGATCGATATCCAGGTGGCTATTACGTTTAACCCCTCTCCAGTACATTAACTAGTTTTCCCTGCGCCATATTGATACATGCGTATTATCAAGGCCCCTACCCTGGCATCTGCCCACGAACAGGTGGTGAGGATGATCCTCGAGAAAGGATGGACCCTCGACACAGAGGACAGGGAAGCCACTGTCGAGTTCGAGGAGGTGGCCATGCGGGTGGAACAGCCAGGAAACCCGCCCATGGTCAGCCCGTGTTCACGGTTCCAGCAGCGTTTCATGGAGCAGTATGCCCGGGACCTTATCGAAGGATCCGATTCCGTATTCGAGTATGATTACCATGACCGTCTCTTTAACTGGGGCGGGGGACTGATGAGAGGCGGCGGGAATGAGGTCCATGTGGACCAGGTCGCGTATATTGTCCGCAAGCTTCGCGAGGCCCCGGCGAGCCGGAGGGCAATCGCCATCACCTGGAACCCTGCGGTAGATGAGAACCTTGATGACTGTCCCTGCCTCCAGCTGGTCCAGTGCGTCTCGCGCGACGGGATGCTGCATATGAAGGTGGTCTTTCGCAGCAACGACATGCTGACAGCGGCGGGTGCGAACATGTTTGCGCTCGTCTCCCTTCAGCAGATGATCGCCCGTTCCCTGGAACTGGGCTGCGGGTCTTACACCCACATTTCCCTCGTGCCCCACATCTATTACCGGAGGGATGCAGACGATATCGAGCCGTTCTGCGGACACGGGGAGCGGTTCCGGCCTATCCCCGAGGTCTGCAGGGCCTGTGGGAAATGCCCATGAGGCTGTTGGCAGGAACCCCGCACGGTGTTTCAGGTGAATCAGTCAGGTTAATTACGGAAAAGGGCGAACAAAGTAGGGTGCGATAGCCCGGTAGTGTAGCGGTCAATCATGCGGGACTCTGGATCCCGCGACAGCAGTTCGAATCTGCTCCGGGCTACTTCTTCTCTCCTGCGTAATTGCTACTGCTTCCTGCAGACCAGGATGGCATGGTCGCGGTGATATGGCTCGAGCCAGATCACATCCTTCACCGCAAGCGGGGATCCTTCGAGAGCGCTGCAGAAGTCATCCACGACCTCCCGCGGACTGCGGGATACATCAATGCTCCTTGTTTTTATTGCGATTACTGCAGCTCCACCCGTATCGAGAAAAAGCGAGTTCCAGAGAGCGATTCCTGCCTGGTCCGGGTGGGCGACGTCCTGGAAAAGCATCTGCACCGTCTCCACGAGCGGAGCGTATTCATGCGGCTTTGTGGCGTCTGCGAAAAGGGGGATGATGTTCTTTCTCCTTGCCGCCACCGCAAGAAGGTCGCGCATGGGAGCGTAGGCATTCTCAACGGCGTATACTGTCTCCGCATAATCGGCAACGTGTGATACGGTCGTACCATTGGCGGCACCCAGGTACAGGACCCTCATCGAGTCCTCGATATCGATGTCCCCGCCCCGGTAGTAGTATGCTGCAAGCTTGCTCCGGTATGGATTCCAGACCCGCTGCCCGCCGATGGTCCGCTCGCCGTAGACACCCCCCTCCCCCTTTGAGACGAGGACACCCCCCACCCAGATCATTTCCGGCCTCCTGCCCTGTCGATTGCCCGTTCTGCGGATTCGAGAAAACCGGGATCTGCCGTACCGCGGTAGAAATCTATCCGTGCCGCTATCGCCAGCTTTGCCGCAAGGGCCCTAGAGACCTTTCCTCTCCGCCCCTTTCCGGCTGCATGCACCCGCCTGTGCTGGTAGATGATCCCGTGCTTTGGCGGGGGAGTGCCCGATTTCAGGTGGGAGAAGAGCGCGAGGCGTGCTCCCATGACCTGTATGGTCGCTGCAGGAAGCCTTGCAAGGCGCGGGAGCCCGCCTGCCGCGGAGAGGAGGCGGGCCGCCACCACGCCCCCGACAAGGACACTGCTGTTTGGCATCACCTTCTCCGCAAGGGCCGCAACATCCCGCGAGAGCGCGGTCCTGACCTCTGCAAGGTGAGCCGTTTCTGTGGCCACTGCCACGAGCACAGGGTTTTTGCTCCCGGCAAGCAATTCCCTGGCTCTTCTGCCCTGCAGCTCACGATACTTCCGGGAGAAGGATGGGTCCTTTGCCGCATGCCATTCGAGTGCCCTCCCGGTCAGGAGGTTGATCGCCTCGTCGATCTGGTCGAGCATCCGGACCATGTGCACAAGCTCCATCTCGGGCAGTTGGGATACCCTGCGAAGTTCCTTCTCCACCCGCAGGAGCGCAAGCGAGCGCAGCAACGCGACATACTCTCCTCTCGATCTGACGAACCCGCACTCCCTTGCAGCCTCCCATGAAAAGGGTGTATGTCGTTCCCTTGTCTGGATGATCCGGTCGAGGCGGTCTGAAAGAAAACCCGGTTCATGAGAGGGACATGGTGCGCAGACCCCGCCGTCCACGTCTCCGAACCAGTACGATGCCATCAGATAATCTGGTGCCGGGACCGGTATTAATCTCACCGGGAAACATGCGCCTTCGATCGTATACTTCAGATCACCCCGAGACCAAACGAATAGAACATGACGGGGACCATGATGGCCCCCATGCAGAAGACCTGCGGGACATTGACCAGGCGGGGAATGCAGCCGACGGCTGTTGCCGTTACAAGCAGGAACAGCCCGAAGAGACCCGCACCAAGGAAGCAGACAACGACCACGAAGGCCATCACCACCCGGTTCAGCCAGGTACGGTCGACTCCCTCGAGAAGGTGTGCCATCCCTGCCAGCCGGATGGTGAGAAGGTAAGCTGCCAGTGCGGCAAGGGCCCCTGAGAAAAGAATGAAGGAGAGTGGCGGGATCTCCAGCAGCGCGAGAGCTGCAACCACGCCGTTTCTCATGCGGCCGACCGCGAAGAATGCCGCGAGGCCCACCACCGCGTTCATGGTGTTGGCGGCACTGGTGGCGAGGAGGTACCCCCTCCGGTCGCGGGTGTAATTCACTGCCGATGCGAGCACCCCGTTGGCCGTTGCATTGGAGAGCCCCGGGAGCCATCCCACCACGAGTCCGGCAGCACCGCCAAGGACGGTCCCTTTCAGGATCCCCTCTCTTGAGATATCAAGCCCCGAGAACCGCTGGGGCGGGATCGCCCCTTTCCCCGAGTAGATGAGCATGGAAATCCCAAAGAGGCCCGAGAGGAGCGGCATCAGCACTGCACTCTCCCCGAGGAGCGGGGGGGCAAGGAATGAATACCGGAAAGTGAATATGCCCAGGAGCCCCGATGTGCAGAAGACCAGCAGGCCCCACCCGGGAGCTTCGCTCTGCACGAGAAGAAAGCCGATCACCGCGACCAGGATAATCCCGCTTGCCCAGTCAATGACTGACTGGAAATGCGGAATGACGAGCAGCAGGATACAGGTAAGGGGAACTGCAAGTGCAAGACCGGTTGCGCTCCCCAGCGCCGAGATCCTGACCGCCTCCTCCCCCCGCCCCTCCATGCAGAGGGCATGGGCGGGCAGGACCGCAAGAGCCGTGTCGGCATCCGGTATGCCAAGGAATGTGCTTGGTACCGCGTCGATGAAGCAGTGGGTGACAAGCGCCGAGAAAAGGGCCGCCGCAAGGAAGAATGGACCAAAAAGGGGAAGGAGGACCGCGAGGGACGCAAGCATGATTGCGGCCAGCGTGTTGACATGGATCCCAGGCAGGAGCCCGGAGAGGAGCCCGAGTGCCACGCCTGCCGCGGTCCCCGCCAGGATCTCGATCATCCTCGCCTAGGGTGGTGGGGAATTAAGATAAAGGAATCGAAACAGATAGAACACCACTCTGAGAAGTGCCGGGTGTCTCTTCATGCTGATCGCCATCACCAGGTTACAGGAGAAAAGCACCGACGACCAGGCGCGATGCGCCAGGTTCGGACACCGGTGCTTCCCTGTCTCCCCGCTGCAGGCCAGGATCAACCAGGAGGAGATCGCATGGTTCGTGGGGGAGACAGACCGGAACACCTTTGACTGCATCTTCTTCACGAGCGCGCTTCCTGCCCGCCTGATCGGCCCGCGCCTCTCGCGCTGGCCGCGGGTGGTGGCAATCGGGCCCCAGACCAGGAGGGAACTCGAGGCGATCGGAATCGAGGCGGAGGTGCTTCCCAGGTACTACAGCAGGGACTTCGTGGATTACCTTGGCCCATGGATAGAGGGAAAACACATAGGCATCCCCCGTGCGGATGTCCCAAACCCGGGACTCCTCTCGTCCATACGGGATGCAGGGGGAAAGGCAACAGAGGTCGCATGCTACTCCCTGATCCCCACAGGGGAACGCCTTTCCCTGGGGGACGCTGAAGTGCTCCTCTTTACGAGCGCCATGTCATACCGGAAGGCCCGCTGGGAGAACCGCGCGGGACTGATCCTTGCGGCCATCGGCGATATCACGGCCGGGGCCATGCGGGATGGCGGGCATCACCCCTCTGTCGTGGGAGACGGTTCGCTTGAGGGGACGCTCGAGGCGTTGAACCATTACCTGGACACCCATCCACGGCCGGAACGGACTGGAAGGAGATGACCCCGTTTCCCGTCCCTGAACACGGCCTGCTGGTGCTTGACAAGCCCAGGGGCCCTTCAAGCCACCAGGTGACTGCCTGGGCGGGTGAGATCCTCGGGAAGCGGGTCGGTCACGCAGGGACGCTCGACCCCGGGGTCTCCGGGGTGCTTGTGGTAATGGTGGGAAATGCCGTCCGCCTTGCCCCCATCCTCCTCGCGGAGGAGAAGGAGTATGTCGCGGTCATCCGCACGCATGGCGATGTGCAGGAAGACGCATTGAGAAGCGTCGCCTCTGATTTTTGCGGGCGCATCTACCAGCGGCCGCCCCGCAGGAGCGCGGTCGCCCGCAACCTCAGGATACGGACGGTAAGGGCGCTCGAAGTGCGTGAGTTCCATGAACGGCTGGCAGTACTCGGCATCACCTGCGATGCCGGGACCTACATACGGTCACTCTGCCACCACATTGGACTGGCCCTTGGCTGCGGCGCACATATGCAGGAACTCCGGCGGGTGAGATCGGGGATTTTTTCTGAGGAACAGGCACACACGCTTCACGACCTGAAAGATGCCGCAACGCTCGCGGGCCAGGGAGACCCGCAGTATCTCGCAGGGATGATCCTCCCTCCGGAGAAGGTTGCCCGCGGGCTTCCCACGCTTGTCGTCCGCGACACTGCCGTGGACGCACTCTGTCATGGCGCAGCGCTCGCCGGAGTCGGGGTCGTCCGCCAGGACGCGTTCGCGAGGGGAGAGATGGTGGCGGTGCTCACGGGGAAGGGTGAACTGGTCTGTATCGGCGAGGCGATCGTCTCCTCCACGCAGGTGCCGCCGGGCAGCACGGGTCTCGTCGCGGCGCCAAGGAGCGTATTCATGCGCCCGGGCACGTACCCGAAAGGCTGGAAAAAGAGAGAGGGAGCAGAAAAGCCGGAGATATGAGCCCTGGAGATCCCCCGGCAGGAAGTCTCGGCCCCGCGGAGTTCCTGTCCCTCTTTCCAGAAGGATGAGATAGCATTAAAAAAACGCCCGATCCATAGTATGGATACACCTTTTTGCTGAGGTAGTCTAGCGGTACGGCGCAGGCCTGGAGAGCCTGTGGGGCTTTTGCCCCTCGGGAGTTCAATTCTCCCCCTCAGCGTTTCTTTGTTCTCCCGTCAGTGCTTCCTCTGCCTTGGCCGGGAAGCGACTGTCCTTCCTCCAGGCGCTGCAGTGCGAACCGGTAATACTCATCCACGACCTCGAACCCGAGGAAACGCCGCCCCATCTCCTGGCTGACTGCGGCCACGGTGCCGGAACCGAGGAATGGATCGAGGACCAGATCACCCGGGCTGCTCGAAAACGAGAGGATCTTCCGCACCAGCTGGGGGGGGAGTTTGGTAGGGGTCTTCTTCTTCCCTTTCCAATATTCGCGATTGATCACCCAGACATCTTCGGGATAGTGTTCGACCTTGTGGAAAGTGTAGTGGCCGGGGTCTTTCACGGCGAAGAGGATATGATAGTGGCTGGTGACGTACTTTCTCCTGGTGAACACGCCGAACTGGTACTTCCAGATCAGGTGGTTGATGGTGGAAAACCCTGCCTCGTCCAGGCTGCACAGCACTTCTTTTAACCGGTTCCACCCTGAAAAAACGTAGAGGCTCCCCGTAGGGGAGAGTACCCGGAACGCCTCGCTGATCCACCGGGAGGTAAATGCCCCGTACTCTCCTGGCGGGATCTCCCGGTACCCCTCGATGACGCGCGAACCGGTCCGGTTATAGTTCATCTTCCTGGCCCGGAAGTCAATTGCGAAGGGGGGGTCCGTGACGATGAGGTCGATGCTCCCCCCGCGGAGAAGGGGGAGGAGGGCGAGGGCGTCGCCGTGGTAGATGGTGTCCGGGGAGAACGGCCCGAGATCGTGCGGGCTCACGTGTCGCTGCTCCCTTCCCTGCACCTCTCGCCGGCAGCCCTTCCGAGTTCGAATGCCTTCCTGTTGATCTCCACCGTCTTCTTTGGGACCAGGCGCTCGACCGCCTGGAGAAGGGAGGTGGGGGCAAAGGGCATGAACCATGAAGCGGCGCCGATCATTACCACGTTCTGCGAGAGGGGGCTTCCCGCCTCCACCGCAAGGGCGTCTGCGTCAACCAGGCAGAGTGCACGGCTTTTGAGCCGCTCCTGCACCGCCTCCTTCTCCGGAACCGCTGCTCCCTGCATGAAGACGGAAGTGGGGATGACAATGTGGCTGTTTACGACCATGTGTCCTTCGGGCGCAAGAAAATGGGAGTACCGGAGCGCCTCCAGCATGTCGAACGCGATCATTAACTGTGCGGTGCCGGGCGCGATGAGGGGTCCGAACTTCCCGTCGATGCGTATATGGCCCTCCACCGAGCCTCCTCGCTGGGCCATGCCGTGCGTCTCGGCACCACGGACATTCCTGCCCTCAATGAGGCATGCCTCGCCGAGGATATTCGAGGCGAGGATGATCCCCTGGCCCCCTATTCCCACCATCAGGACGTCGTAGCTCCCGCTCATCTCTTCACCTCTTTTCGTATTGCGCCTGCAGGGCAGATCTGGACGCATACCCCGCACCCGCTGCACAGGTCGTTGACATGCGCTTTCTCGCCGGATTTCTCGATGGCGGGGCACCCGAATTTGATGCAGAGCCCGCATGATGTGCAGCTCTCGGCGTCGACCTGGAACCGGCCGCGGCGCACGCCGGCCCGGCGGGCGGTTATCACGCACGGCTGGCGGGCGATGATCACCTTCACGCCAGGGCGCTCACGGGCATCCTTCATTACCGAGAGCAATGAGACGAGGTCGTAAGGGTCCACAGTCTCCACATAAGAGACTCCGCATGCCCTGCAGATAGCCTCAAGAGAGACCGGGGGGACAGGGACACCGAACGCATTCGTCCCGCTTGAAGGATTCGGCTGATGGCCGGTCATAGCCGTGATCCGGTTATCGAGAATCACGAGGATCATCTTCGCCCCGTTATACACCGCGTTCAAGAGTCCCGGGATGCCTGTATGCAGGAATGTCGAGTCCCCGATGGTTGCGACGACTTCCCGTTCTTCCCCCGAATGGGAGATGCCGCTCGCGACGGTGACGGAGGCACCCATACAGATGGTGGTATCCACCGCACCAAGCTGGAGGCCCAGGGTGTAACACCCGATGTCGCTTGGAAATATCCCGTCCTTGAATACTTTCCTCATTGCGTAAAAGACCGGGCGGTGCATGCATCCCGCGCAGAGGATGGGGGGGCGGTTGGGGATATCACCGGCGGGGACAGGATTGGGAAACTCCCTTGTCGGGGCGATGCCGCAGGCCTGCATGACCCTTGCCACTATGACAGGCGAGAGTTCCCCCTCGTACGGCACCATGCCGTCCTTCTTCCCGTGCACCGCGACACCTCCGGAGACCTGCCGCACGGCCTCCTCAACGACGGGGTGAAGCTCCTCGATTACCAGGACCGACTCGTGTTTTCTCACGAAACCGCCAAGCCACTCCTCGTCGATGGGATACGCGCCTATCTTCATGAACGAGACATCGGGGGGGAGCACCTCCCGGACATAGGCCGCGGCAATCCCGCTCGCGACCACGGCCACGGAGCCTCGCACCTCTGCATGGTTGTACCCCTTCTCCACAAGGGCTCTCTTGATCTGGGGCTGCTTCTGGTTCAGCTTGCGGTGGAGTACCCGGGTATGCGCGGGGATCACCACGTACTGTTGCGGGTTTTTGTGGAACTCCCCCTTCCTGGGGACGCTCGCGGGGCTTCCAACCAAGGTATCCCCCTTGGAATGGCAGATGCGCGTGGTGGGCCTGAAAATGACGGGCAGGGAGAACTCTTCCGAGAGGGCAAATGCATCCCTGACCATGTCGTGGGCTTCCTGGATGGTGGAGGGGTCAAGGCAGGGGAGCCGGGAAAACAGGGCATAGCACCGGCTGTCCTGTTCGTTCTGGGAACTGTGCGCGAACGGGTCGTCCGCGCTCATGACCACGAGGCCCCCAGTGACACCTGTATAGGCACTCGTCATGAGAGGATCCGCCGCGACGTTGAGACCCACATGCTTCATTGTGCAGAGCGCCCGGAGACCGCACCACGCCGCAGCCAGGGCATTCTCGAATGCCACCTTCTCGTTCACCGACCATTCCACGTAAAAGTCCCGTTCCGGCAGGGAACGGAGGATGTCGATCACCTCCGATGAGGGCGTCCCGGGGTACCCGGTCACGAAATGGACAGGTGATTCCAGGCACCCTTTTACAATCGCTTCATTCCCAAGGAGATACTGTGTCGTCATGGTCCTCCACCATCTACTCTCTTCTCAAAGATAATCTGTGGCAGTACATGTAATATAGCCATCCCGGGTATAGAGACCCGCGATTCAAAACCTATAAAAGGGCCGGAGGGTTATCTATTACGGCAACGCAAGGGCCCGTAGCATAGCCCGGTGGTGCGCCCGGCTGATAACCGGGAGGTCATGTGTTCGAATCACATCGGGCCCATTCCACATCCTCTTATTACTGATCGGAGCAGAGTTCATACTATGGAAAAGAACCACGTTATTCTGGTGGTTTTGGGACTGATCGCCTGCTTAGCCCTCTATTTCCTCGTCGACATCTATGCAGGCATGATCGGGGTCATACTGGTAATCGCCCTGGCCATGTCCCTCTTCATCATGGCGGACAGCACTATGCTGCCGGATGTATCAGTGCGTCTGAAAGAAGACGCAAGGGGGATTATCGTGAAGAACCGTGGAAACGCAAAGGCGCTGTCCATCAGGCTCTCCCTCATCCCACACGATCTCCATTACACCATCGCCTCACTCGACGAGGATGCAGAGAATGTCTTTCCAACCGAGATGATGATCGACAAGGTTAAAGTGATTGCCGAATACCAGAATGAAAAAGGAGACCTGTACAAAAGGACCTTCACTATCTCGGCACTCGACAAGCCGGATGATGATCTCCTGAAACCGATGTTCCCCCTCTTCAAGTGGAAGTGATCCTCACTCCCACCTTACTTTTCTGCCAGCACGAACGCGATGGTCTTTTCCAGTGCATCCAGGAGTTCTTTCTGCCCTTCCATGTAATCACGCATCGCGCGGTACAGCATCACCATGATCTCGTGGCCGTATATCTGGAGCGCGTCTGCGGGTGAGAGCGGGTTCCGGTAGGAATCGACGATGATCCCGTCTGTGCTGAACATCAGCTCGTAGAACTTTCCGTCCTCAGACAGGACGCAGAACTGGTCATCCACCTTCTTGCTGATGTTGTCGGGGCGGTGCTCCACGGGATCGGTCTTGCCGAGGATGATCATCTTCTGGTCATGATACCGCGTGTCATACATTTCTCCCTTCGTATCCTGCTTCCCCTGCTTCAGCATGTTCATCCCTATCCTGCTGACCAGGGGTGCGGTCATCTCCCCCATGCGGCCCATCAGTTCAGCTTCGCGGGTCCGGACCTCCTCTGATAGTTCCTCCTTTTTTGCGTCGAGTTCGTCAATCTTCTTTAAAAGTGCCCTGTATCCCTTCTCAATCTGGTCCATCGCTTCTGTAACCTCCATTTGTTCAAAATCTGTGCTGGTATCTCCGGGGATTAGATGAGGAGTGGGTTGCAGATGCAATAATGGTTCCTTTTCATCCATTTCATCGTCAATAAACCATATGATGCGATACATTATGTGGGCCTGACAGCCATGATCCAAAATCGCGTGAGATGGCCCGATGATCACCGGGCCGGTTCTCCAATGAAATAATACGTCCTTTCCCCGGTCAGGCGGACAACCATGGTGGATCCTGGGGGGTGATTCCCCCTCACCACTACCCCCTGGTATTGCCGGGTCCGGCCCATCGATGAACCGGGCCGGAGGATCTCAGTAATGAGAACGAGGACCTCCTTTCCTATCCATGCCTCGTTCCTGGACCTCGCAATTTTCTCCGCATGGGCCCGCAGGATCCGGGACCGTTCCTTCTTGAAGCGGTCTGGCATGTCCTTATGCCTCGCTGCGGGAGTTTTCGGCCGGGGAGAGTAACGGGTCACATTCACCTTGTCAGGCTGCATCCGTGAGAGGAATGCCAGTGTCTCGCGGAACTCCTCCTCGGTCTCCCCGGGATAGCCGCAGATGACGTCGGTGTGGAGAGTGATCCCGGGGCAGTGTGTGCGGAACCGCTCTACTATTGCGAGTGCCCTGGCAGCGGTGTATCCCCTCCCCATCCTCTCAAGGACCGCATCCGACCCGGACTGGACCGGGAGGTGGAAAAACGAGAAGATCCTCTCCCTCCCGAACGCTCCGGCCACCTGATCCATGACGGGAAACAGGGTCGCCGGGTTCATCATCCCCACGCGGACCCGGAAATTGCCCGGAACCTCGCCGATTTCTGCGAGAAGCATCCCGAGGTTCGACCCGGAGTCCATGCCCCATGCGCTCACGTCCTGGCCGCAAAGCCGGATCTCCACCACCCCCTGCCCGGCCAGAGACTGGACCTCGCGGAGGATCTCGTCGCTTCCGTAACTTACCAGGGGGCCGCGTGCCCTGCGGGTGATGCAGTACGAGCACGAACCCCTGCACCCCCGGCATATCTGCACGATCCCCACCCGGCCCGATGGCATGCATCCCGGTGGCGCATACGACGCATGTATCTCATCGGGGTGGAAGATGACGGGATCACAGGCCGAGAGTATGGCATCCCTCTGCACCACGGCCATGCACCCCGTGACATAGAGGGAGTGGTTCCGCAGTGAACGAAGCTCCCTCTGCACTTTCCGTTCAGTCGCACCGATGACCGTGCAGGTGTTCACAATGACGGCCCCGGCCTCTTCCGGGCTGCTCACGAGCGTGCAACCCTGCCGTTCCAGCACTGCCGCGATCTTCCGGCTGTCCCCCTCGTTGTAGGTGCAACCGAATGTCTTGATATATACCTTCTTTTGTGCGATTGTGCGCAATACCCCCTGTTCAGGGGGATGGCCGTCTCGGGAGCCTTCCATGCCTCTCTCATACACTCTGCGCCAGAGCAGATGAGGGTTCACATCCCGTCCAGGCGCTCAATCCGCATCCTGCGATACCCCGGATCTATCCCAAAAAAAAAATACGTCGAATCCTTAAGAACCACAGATGAATATCCCGATGGATGGAAAAATGCTTAACCGGTGGCATTCCCAATCTCTAGTACAATGATCAGGATAGGGGTGCTTGGTTGCGGAAATATCGGCCACATCATCGCGAAATACCGTGAAAACTTTGAGATAGTGGCTTTGTATGACCAGGTGTACCCAAGAGCCCTCGAACTTGCCGCACTCTCCGGAGGGAACGCATACCAGGACTTCGAATCATTCATCGCCAGTGATTTCGAGTATGTCGTAGAGGCCGCCTCTGTCCGGGCCGTGCGCCAGTATGCGGAGATGGTGCTGTCCGGAGAAAAACACCTCATCCTCCTCTCCGTGGGAGCCCTTGCCGACCCCAACTTCCGCGAAGACCTCGTCCGCATCGCTGAAGCGGCAGGGAGGCGCATCTATATCCCAAGCGGCGCAGTCGCGGGGCTCGACAACCTCAAAGTTGGCCAGATCTCTCCCATCCACCGCCTTCTTCTCAGGACGACAAAGAGCCCCGAGTCGCTCGGCATACGGACCTCGGAACGCTGCCTCGTCTTTCAGGGCAAGTCCCACGAGTGCATCAAGGAGTTCCCAAAGAACGTGAACGTCTCGGTGGCATTGAGCCTTGCTGCGGGAAGAGACGCCGACGTCGAGTTGTATGCTGACCCATCAGTCGAGAGGAATATCCACGAGATCGAGGCAGAGGGAGAGTTCGGAGAGATCTACATACGGGTAAGCAATGTGCCGAGCCCGGATAACCCTGCCACCAGCTACCTTGCCGCCCTCTCTATCCTCACTCTCCTCCGGAACCTCGAGCAGCCCCTGGTGGTCGGGACATGAGCGTAAAAGGACGCATAATCTCACTGAAAAATCAGAAGAATGCCATCATACTGGCGCATAACTATCAGCGGCCCGAGATACAGGATCTCGCCGACGTGGTGGGTGACAGTCTCGAGCTCGCCCAGAAAGCAAGGGAAACAGACTCCCCGCTCATTGTCTTCTGCGGGGTCCTCTTCATGGCAGAGACCGCCAAGATCATCAATCCCGGAAAGAAAGTGATCATCCCGGAGAAGGATGCCACCTGCCCGCTGGCAGACCAGCTCTCTCCCTCGCTCATCCTCGAGGCAAAGGAGCGCCACCCCGGTGCACCTGTAGTCCTCTACATCAACAGCACTGCGGAATGCAAGGCCCATGCAGATGTGATCTGCACCTCTGCAAACGCAGTGAAGGTGGTCCGATCCCTTCCCGAGAGGGAGGTCATCGTCGGGCCTGATTCCAATCTGGCAGCCTACATCCAGGGCCAGATCCCCGAGAAAGAGATCATCGCGATTCCTCCTGGCGGGCACTGCTACGTGCATGAGTGTTTCACCTATGAGGATCTCGAATCCGCCCGGAAGCGCGGGGGTGAGATCATCTGCCACCCCGAGTGCCGTCCCGAGATCCAGCGTGGATCGGACATGGTGGCCTCCACCGGGGGTATGGTCAGGCTTGTCGGCAGCCGGAAGGGCAACGCAGCCTGGAACATCCTGACCGAGAGAGAGATGGCGTACCGGTTAAAGACGCTTTACCCGGGACACACTTTCCATGTCAAGGAGGATGCCATATGCGAAGATATGAAGAAGACCACCCTCGAGAACCTCCTCCTGGCACTCGAGTACGAACAGTACGAGGTCACCCTCCCTCCGGACATCATGGACCGGGCCAGGGGAGCTATCGAGAGGATGCTGGTGATCGGCCGGTGACGAAGGGTCCCGAGATTCCCCTGGGCCTGCTGCTCTCTTTCGTTCGGGAAGATGTACCTGCCGGTGACGTCACCTCGGACTCCCTTCTCTCCGGCCAGCGCTGCACTGCCAGGATCGTGGCAAGGGAGGAAGGGGTCATCGCGGGACTGGAGGAGGCGTCAGCCCTTTTCCAGGCGCATGGAGTAATGGTTTCTCCACGGCTCGGCGACGGGGAGCCGGTGGATGCAGGGGCAGTCATTGCAACCCTCGAAGGGCCTGCGAGAGCAGTGCTCCTTGTAGAGAGGACCGCGCTCAACATCCTCGGGAGGATGAGCGGAATCGCGACGATGACACGCCGGCTCCAGGTGATCCTTGACCGCGTTGGAACCGGTTGCCGGATCGCATCCACCCGCAAGACGGCGCCGGGGCTCCGCATCCTTGACAAGAAAGCCGTCATTCTCGGCGGCGGCGACCCCCACCGGATGACCCTCTCCGACGGGATTTTAATAAAGGACAACCACCTGGCACTGGTGCCACTGGAGGACGCGGTGCTGAAAGCAAAGGCATACTCGAGGTACAGGAAGGTGGAGATAGAGGTGCAGACCCCTGACGAGGCACTCATGGCTGCCCGGGCCGGGGCGGACATCCTGCTCCTTGACAATATGTCTCCCGCGGTGATCAGGGAGTGTCTCTCCCGGCTGGAGAGCGCAGGCCTCCGCGAGGGCCTCCTTGTCGAGGTCTCTGGCGGGGTCACGGAAGAGAACCTCCCGGGCTACGCGATGGAAGGGGTCGACTTAATCAGCATGGGCGCCCTCACCCACAGCGTAAAAAATCTCGACGTGAGCCTGGAAATCATTCATCAGTGACCGCACTCCGCACTTTTTTGACGATCGCCCCGCACCAGCGAGATCACAGTGCTATCATGTATCATCCATAAGTGATCGGAAACACAAAAAAAAGGATCTGGAGTTCTGTGCCCTGGAAGGGAGGGATCCGGGTTTTATCCCACCACATTCCCGGTGTTATTTGAATATGTCGAAAATCTGGTCGCTTCCGGTCGCAAGGAGCCTGTCTCTCTCTTCCCTCTCTTCAACGAGGGCAAGGAGCGGCAATGACATGTCCTGCCCGGGGACGTGACCAAACATCTTCTCGAGCTCCACCTGGTTGGCGTGCATGAACAGCGCGTTCGGGATCTCCATCGGGCAGTTCTCCTCGCACTGTCCACAGTTCACGCAACTGTCGGCAATGTGCGAGAAACGGATGAGATGGAACATGAAACTGACAGGGAGTTCACCGGGCGGCACGAAGTATGGCTTCTTGGTGCTGCACTCCACGCAGTAGCAGATGGGGCACTGCTCGATACATGCGTAACATTTGACACACCGGGACGTCGCGTCTTTAATTTTCTTGAGGCGATCTCGGCCGTTGCCCAGCCCTTCGAAGTCTTTCTTCCTCCACTTGTCGGCGAGCTTGAACATGGCGTTTTCGACTTTGCCACGTATCTCCAGGCCTTTCGGGTTCGGTGCCTCTGTCTTGATGACCCCTGCACCGACTGCCGCCTTGAGGAGACCGGCACCCTTCTCGCTGCAGACTTCAACGAAGGTTGCCTTGCCGGCCTTGTCGCCAATAACCCCCCAGTTCCCGCAGGCGAGATCGGCCTGTCGTGGGACCTTCATCTTGCAGCGCCGGCAGTTGCTCCGGCGGCCGTACCCCTCTTCTTCCAGTTCATCGATCGAGATCCCCTTGTGCCCTCCCTCGTATTCGATGATGAACTGGCCCTTGTCGATCTCTTCCTTGTGCACCTTGTCCGGGTCGACGCCGAATTTTTCCTTGATCATCTTCCGGGCGACCACAGGGCTCACCGAGCCGCCGCAGTTGACCCCGATCATCAGGATATTGTCAAGGTTCACCTGCTGGCGCTTGGCAAGTTCGTAGAGGGCCATGGCATCGCATCCCTTGACAGTCATGGCGATCTTCATCTTGTTCGCCCCGTCAAGGTACTTCTTCACAAGTTTCGAGACGAGCAGCGTCCCACAGTGGAGGGAGCCTGCCGTCTGGTCCAGCTCTTTTGGATCGGTGATGATTACAGGTACTGCATCATACAGGTCCTGGCCTTTCTTCACCGCAAGCACTGCATCAACCGCTTTGCTCTCGAGGGCAAACTTCAGGAGCTGGGTCACCGCGCCGCCGCACTCGGCCTTCTTGGCAAGGTTGGCATCAGTGGTCCATGCATAGAACATGTCGCCTTTCTTTACCATGGTTTAGTTCCCCTCCTTGGTCTTCTCGACAGCCACAGCACAGTGCTTCAGCTCAGGCATCTTTGACAGCGGGTCAAGCGCGGTGTTGGTGAGGGCGTTTGCTCCCTGGGGGAAATGCATGGCCATGAACAGCACTCCAGGTGCGACCTCGTCTGTTACGCGGGCGATCGGGAGTGATTCGCCACGCCGGCTCCGTACCTTTATTTTCTCGCCGTTGGCAATCTTCAGCCTCTTTGCATCCTCGGTATTGATCTGCACGTAATTCTCAGGGACTTCGTAATGGAGGACCTTGGCCCGGTCCGTCTGTGTCCTGGTGTGGTAGTGGAAGATCAACCGCCCTGTCATCAGGGTGAACGGATACTCGGCATCCGCGACCTCTGCGGGAGGCCGGTACTCAAGGCCGAAGAAGGTTCCAAGTCCGTCTGCCGCTGCGAACTTCTCGCGGTGCAGGATAGGGGTTCCCGGGTGATCAAGGGTCGGGCAGGGCCAATGGAGCGACTCCGGCTTCTCCAGCCGCTCGTAACTGCACCCGGACATGGACGGGGTGACAGCCCGCATGTCGTCCCAGATATCCTTCGGAGACTTGAAATCGAAGCCCTTGAGGCCGAGCTTCTTGGCCAGCAGGACGAAGATCTCCCAGTCCTCCTTGGAATCTCCGGGCGTGTCAACCGCTTTCCGGATGCGGTTGATCCGCCGCTCCCCGCTTGTGAACGTGCCGTCCTTCTCAGCAAACGAGCAGCCCGGCAGGACTACATCCGCATGTTCGCATGTCTCGGTCCAGAAGATGTCCTGTACAACCAGGAAATCGAGCTTGTCCAAGGATCGCATCACGTGGTTCGAGTCAGGGTAAGAGACCACAGGGTTCAGGGCAAAGATATACATTGCCTTGATGGGATCGCCGCACTGGTTGATCTGTTCAGTCAGGGTCGAGCCGTACCAGTCAGGGAGAGACCCCGGCTTTAATCCCCATGCCTCCTCCATCTTCTTCCGGGCCTCCGGAAGTTCGCACTTCTGGTACCCGGAATACACGTTCGGGTATGCACCCATGTCGCAGGCGCCCTGGACATTGTTCTGGCCGCGGAGCGGGTTTACTCCGACACCTTCGCGCCCTACATTGCCAGTGAGCATCGAGAGGTTGCCCATCGAACGGACGTTGTCGGTACCGGTGGTGAGCTCGGTGATGCCGAGGCAGTAAATGATTACTGCATTCTTTGCCTTCGCGTATTTCCGGGCAATATCCTTGACTTTCTCGAGCGGGACACCGTGTATGTTCTCCACATCGGCATACTTTTCGACCATCTTCTTGAGGTCTTCGAATCCCTTTGTCCGCTTCTGGATGAACTCCTTGTCCTCAAGGCCCTCCTTGATGATCCAGTACATCATGGAATTGGCAAGAGCAATGTGAGTGGATGGGTTGAAGCGGACCCAGTCGTCTGCAAGGCGGGCTGTCGGTGAGTACCTTGGATCGAGGACGATAATCGGGGTTCCCTTCTGCTTTGCCTGGGCTACCCGGCGTCCGGCAAGCGGGTGGGCCTCAACTGCGTTCGAACCCCACATGAGAATGAGGTCCGAGTTGAGTACATCCTCGAACGGGTTCGTGGCCGCTCCCGATCCAAAGGAGAGAGAAAGCCCCGCAACAGATGGTCCGTGACAGATCCTTGCACAGTTGTCCACGTTGTTTGTGAGGAACCCAACCCGGGCGAGTTTCTGCATAATATAGCACTCTTCGTTCGGAGTGCGGCAGGAGACCTGGAACCCGAGAGACTTCGGCCCATGCTTGTCGTAGGTCTCCTTTAATTTTTTTGCAACAAGGTCCAGCGCCTCGTCCCACGAGGCCTCCACGAATTTGCCATCTTTCTTGATGAGAGGCTTTGTCAGGCGGTCCGGGCTCTGGACAAACTCCCAGCACGTCATCCCCTTTGGGCAGAGTTTGCCTTCATTGATCGGAGATCTCCTGTAGGGTTCGACCCCCACGAGTTTCCCCTCGCTGACCACGAGGTTCAGCGTGCATCCGACACCGCAATACGGGCATGTGGTCTGCACGTATTTCATCTTTGATGAGGTTATGTCACTCATGTCGTTTTCTCCAGGAATTTAAAGGCTGTTCAACATTCAAAGTTGATTTTTTCACTAAATTGAGTGTATTCAATGAATTTGGTAAATATGTTAATAAAATTAATTATTTAATGGCAATTTTTGCTGAATATTGGTGGGCAATTCAGATACCGCGACGTGCGGAAGCTCCGGCTTTTTCCTCCGGAAAGCCTCCCCTGGTATATGTGGGCCGGAAAAACACGATGGAGATGATGACAATCCATGGACAACGCCCCTGGAATTCCCGGATCACGGGTGAAATGTGGCGATCAAAAAAAAGTTAGTTGGTGTAGGCCGATTTCCCGAGCTTTGGCTCGAAGAACTTGTCCGCCTCGGTCCGGATTGCGTGGCTGAAGAGCGCGAGCGGTATCTCCGCCGGGCAGCATTCCTCGCACTGCCCGCAGTTGATGCAGGAGTCCGAGATGTGCGCAAACCGCCTGAGGTGGAACATCGGGTCGGCCGGGACGAACCCGGCGCGGACCATCAGGTCTGGCTGGTCGAACTTGTCGGGCCTGGTGATGCAGACCGGGCAGTGGTCGATGCACGCGTAACACTTCATGCACCGTCCGGTCTCCTCGGCAATGCTCTCCCAGAGTTTCGGGGCAAGTGCCTCGAAGTCGCGCTTCCTCCACTTGTCGCCGAGCTTTAACATCGCATTCTCAGTCTTGGCCCTGATCTCGATGCCTTTGGGATCGGCAGCTTCCATGGACAGTTTCTTCGCATCGACTGCTTTCGTCAGCAGGGCAGCGCCTTTCTCGCTGCAGACCTCGACGAAGGTGGCCTTCCCGGCCTTATCGCCGATGACTCCCCAGTTCCCGCAGGCAAGATCCGCCTGGCGGGTGATTTTCACCTTGCAGCGGCGGCAGTTGCTGCGGCGGCCGTATCCTTCGTCCTCGAGGTCGTCCATCTTGATGCCCTTGTGGCCTCCCTCGTACTCGATGATGAACTGGCCCTTGTCGATCTCTTCCTTGGTGACCTTGTCCGGGTCAACGCCGAATTTCTCCTTGATCATCTTCCTTGCGGCGACCGGGCTGACCGATCCACCGCAGTTGACGCCGATCATGAAGATGTTGTCGAGGTTGACAAGCTTGCGCTTCGCAAGCTCGAGCATGCCCATCATGTCGCAGCCCTTGACAACCATCCCGATCTTCTTCCCCTCGAATTTCGGCGCGTATTCCATCACCAGCTTCGAGAGGAGGAGGGTACCGCAGTGGAGTGACCCGGCACAATTGTCGAGTTCTTTCGGGTTGGTCACGATAACCGGGATCGCTTCGTATATGTCGACGCCCCGGGTTACGGCAAGCACTGCGTCAACGGTCTTGCTCTCGAGTGCATACTTAAGGAGCTCCGTCACTGCGCCACCGCATTCCGCCTTCTTTGCAAGGGCGGAGTCGTTGGTCCATGCATAGAGCATATCGCCTTTCTTTGCCATCTACTTCGCCCCCGCTATCTTTTCGATCTTTATCGCACAGTGCTTCAGCTCCGGCATCTTGGAAAGCGGGTCAAGCGCGGTATTCGTGAGCGTGTTTGCACCCTTGTGGAAGTGCATGGACATGTACGTCACACCGGGCGCAACATCGTCGGATATACGTGCGAGGGTCTCGATCTGCCCGCGACGGCTTGATACCTTGATCTTCTCGTTTTCCTTGATGCCCAGTTTCTTTGCATCGATGGTGTTGATCTGGATGTATGACTCCGGCACCTCATAGTGCAGCTGCTTGGCACGATCGGTCTGGGTCCTTGTGTGGTAGTGGAAGATGAGACGCCCTGTCATCAGGGTGAACGGATACTCAGCGTCGGCCACCTCCGCAGGCTGGCGGTACTCGAGACCGAACATGGTCCCCTTACCGTCGGCTGCCGAGAACTTCCCGATGTGGAGGATCGGGGTGCCAGGGTGGTCGACCGCCGGGCAGGGCCAGTGGATGGACTCGGGCTTCCCGAGCCTTTCATAGGTGCACCCGAACATGTTCGGGGTGCATGCCCGCATGTCGTCCCATACATCCTCGGCAGTCTTCCAGTCAAAGCCCTTCAGGCCCATCTTCTTGGCGACCATCCCGATGATCTCCCAGTCGTACTTCGACTCGCCCGGTCCGTCGACAGCTTTTCGTACACGGTTGATACGGCGCTCGCCGCTGGTGAATGTCCCGTCCTTCTCGGCAAAGCATGTGCCTGGCAGGACGACATCCGCATACTCGCAGCTCTCGTTCCAGAAGATGTCCTGCATCACGCAGAAATCGAGCTTTTCGAGCTGCCTCATGACATGGTTCGAATCGGGATACGAGACCACCGGGTTCAGTCCCATGAAGTACATCGCCTTGACCGGGTTTCCGGCCTCGTTGATCTGTTCGGTAAGGGTAGAGCCGTACCAGTCGGGGAGGGAGCCTGCCGGCATTCCCCAGGCCTTCTCCATCTTCGCACGGTTGTCGGCAACCGCGACGGCCTGGTACCCGGAGTAGACGTTCGGGTACGCACCCATGTCGCAGGCGCCCTGCACGTTGTTCTGGCCGCGGAGCGGGTTGACTCCGACTCCGGGGCGGCCGACGTTCCCGGTCACGAGCGCAAGGTTGCCCATCGAACGGACGTTGTCGGTACCGGTGGTCAGCTCGGTGATGCCAAGACAGTAGATGATGACCGCGTTCTTTGCCCTGGCATACTTGCGGGCGAAGTCCTTGACCTTCTCGAGCGGGACGCCGTGGATCTCCTCGGCATCGGCATACTTCTCGACGGTCTTCTTGAGGTCGTCGAATCCCTTGGTGCGCTCCGCGATGAATGCCTTGTTCTCGAGGCCTTCCTTGATAATCCAGTACATGATGGAGTTCGCGAGCGCGATGTGGGTCGATGGGTTGAACCGGATCCACTCGTCACCGAGGCGTGCGGTCGCGCTGTACCGGGGGTCCAGTACGATGACCGGGATTCCCTTCTTCTTGGCCTGTATGACGCGGCGACCGGCAAGCGGGTGGGCCTCGAATGCGTTGGAACCCCACATTACGATCAGGTCGGCGTTGAGGACATCCTCGAACGGGTTGGTCGCCGCACCGGACCCGAACGAGAGCGAGAGCCCTGCGACAGAGGGTCCGTGGCAGATACGTGCGCAGTTGTCCACGTTGTTGGTCTTGAAACCGACACGGGCGAACTTCTGCAGTGCGTAACAGTCCTCGTTCACGGTACGGCAGGAGCTCTGGAAGCCGAGGGCTTTCGGGCCGTGCTTGTCAGAGATCTCCTTGAACTTCTTTGCGACCAGGTCGATAGCCTCGTCCCAGGTCGCGTCCACGAACTTGCCGTTCTTCTTGATCTTCGGCTTGGCCAGCCGGTCAGGGTTGTGGACATGCTCCCAGCAGGTCATTCCCTTCGGGCAGAGCTTCCCCTCGTTGATCGGGCTTCGCTTGTTGGGCTCTACCCCGACCACCTTTCCATCGTTCACCACCAGGTACAGACTGCACCCTACACCGCAGTAGGGGCACGTGGTGGGAACATAATTGATGACTGGTTCAGATGCTTTTGCCATTGTCTTATTCTCCTTTTCTGTTCCAGATCCTTCTCCTCGTAAGAAAGACAGGAGTTTCATTCGAATCGCCTGTTATGTACTGTTCTTTTGGAAATAGTTCTTAAAGTCAGGTTGCTACGTGGAGACCAAATCTGAATCGTCCCGTCCATACCCCTTCCAGCCTTGGCATGCCAATCCATGATAAAGCAGGTTGTAACGCAGGACAAGGGCATCAAATCCCCTGACAATCTGTGGTATAGATTAACTGGAGAAAAAATTAACTATTTTAAGTTTATGCGCACTACATTCATAAAAAAACAATTATATCAATTGGATTTAAAAAATTTGTTTGATTTATTGAATTTATTTTTTTTACAATATCTGCATTATAAAAAATTTTAATCGGTTTTGACTTATATGCGCGAAAAGAGTCCGGATTATTGCGCGGAAATAATGTAAAGTTTACATTATTAACATGAACCAGATGTTGCACATTTAAAGTGTTTTCCGCCCACATGGTACCCTATGCCTACCATACCGGAATATACTCCAGGCGAACTGCTCGCGAAGATGGAATCGATGGGGATCCCCGAGTCTCTTCGTGAATCATTCAGGAAATGCATAGACTTCCACACATATGCCGCCCCCGGCATGCTGATCGGGGTCTTCATGGTCGATTGCGCTCTCAAGATTCTCGGCAGAAGACCTGAAGAAAAGATATTTGTTACCTGCGAAACGCACAAGTGCCTCCCGGACCCACCGCAGGTCATCATGCATGCCACGACTGGGAACCACCAGCTCCGGGTTCTTCCTATCGGGAAATTTGCCATGACTTTCACTCCCTCTTCGGTAAAAGAGTATGCTGAGGGTATCCGCATCTACGTGGACAGGAAGAAGCTTGACCAGTACCCTGCTTTGGCTTCCTGGTATGACAACAGCGCTGCGTTCAAACCTGCAACCATGAAGCGGCAGCTTGCCGAAGAGATCCTGGCCGCCGCCTGCGGGATGTTCTCCCATGAGAGGGTAAGAATGAAGGTCACCCACAAGAAAAAGTGGAATTCCGTCACATGCCCTTCCTGCGGCGAACAGGTCCCACAAGACCTTATGGAGGGCACCACCTGTGCGGGTTGTGGCAGCCTGGCTTATTATGAGAAAGTAACCTGACTTCACCACGGCAATCCACTTCACACAGGGGAACGCATAGGGTGCATGGGAAAGGGAAACGGGATATGGACAATTCGCTGGTGCTCACACCCGTAGGTGTGGTCCATTCTCCCGTGCATGAAAGCCGAATAATGCCTGTCCAGGGTGTGAGAGGACAGATTGAAATTTTTCCGGAGTTTGTCCCTGCTCTCGAGGGCGTGGAGACCAGTTCGCACCTGATACTTCTTGCCTGGATGCATCGCGGAGAGCGTGACCTGCTCACGGCGAGAGCACGGAAAATATCAGAAGATCTCCCTCTCAAAGGCGTATTCTCCCTCCGATCCCCTTCCCGGCCGAACCCTCTCTCTGTGAGCGTGGTAAGACTCCTGTGCAGAAAGGAGGGCGGAATACTCGAAGTCGACTCCCTGGACTGCATCGAGGGCACTCCCGTGATCGACATCAAGCCCTACCAGCCGGGATGGGACTGCGTATTTTCGGCCACCCACCACGACCGGTCGGTGAAGATAGAGAAGATGGGCCCATCTGAATACCGCCAGATGCTCATCCGCGAAGCGGTGAATTACCACGGCGAATGGTGCCCAGGGGCCGCAATTGCGGTGCGGGTTGCAGAGTGTGCAACCCGCGCCCTTGGCGGGGATCTCACCCGTCCCGAAGTGCATCTCTTTTGCGGGGGTCACCCGTGCATCACGGACTCGCTTATCGGGATCACCGCGGCAAGGAGGGGAAACGGTCGGTTGCACCCCGTCGCCCGGGAGGAAAACCGGGGCCTGGAATGCTGTGAATTTTCTATAAAGAGATACAGAGTCGTTTTTTCCATATCACGACTGCCGGAGGATATCCCGTACATCCTCTCCTGCAGAAATGAAGATCTCTTCTCCACCAGAGTATTCACGACCTGATTCAAGATCCATCAGCCCAGGAGAATCCGCTCCGGGACACTGTAGATATTCATCCTGGGGGGGCGGACGAACCCGGCAAGGGTCAACTTCACTCTCCTCGCCAGGTCGATGCCTGCTGCCGAAGGGGCATTATTGGTGACGACGATTGGGATTTTCGCATGGTAGACTTTGCTCACCATCCCTTCGGGCATCCTTCCCGAACAGCAGAGAAACGTCTTTCCAGGATCAATCCCCGACAGCAGCGCTTTTCCTATCGCCTTGTCAACGGAATTGTGCCTTCCCACGTCCTCTGCATGGGATACCGCCGTGCCGGTGGTATCATAGAGGACGGTGCAGTGGGTACCTCCCGTCTCCCGCCAGAGCACCGCGTGATCGTTGAGGCATTCCATTGCGCAATAAATAACACTCCTGGACACCCGCGCAGCGATTGGAAGGGGCACCCTCATAGTGTGCTCGTCCTGGATGACCCCCACACCGCCGGAGGTCCGGATCTCCTTTGGCCGGGCAAGAATTTCCCTTTCGATGGCCGGGGCAGCAACGTGAATCCTATCCCCCTCCACCTCCACCTCGCTGATGGCAAAAATTCCAGGAACGATCCCTTCAGTCACACAGTAGCCACATGCGAATTCTGCGAGTTCGCGGGGACTCACCGTCAGGGATGCGATATGACTTCCATTCACCTCAAGGTGCACCCGCTCTTCCCTGCAGACCTGCACCCTGCGGGGTCCATGACCGTCCGCATCAACGGAGATCACATCGTATTCGGAAATCATCGGCCCGGAATCGCATTCATTCTCAAAGATCTTCAATACTCACGACCCTCCCTCTTTTCATGCAATGAATCAGAATGGTGCGCGCCCATTATAATTCTCTTTAAGTTAAGTACTTTCTTCGCAAGATACACTTTTATAAGTTAACAATGGTAAATTGATAAAAATTGGTTTTCGAATGAAATAATTAATTATAATTGATTTGGTGACTTTTTACGCATGAAAAAGAATCTGTTTCGCGTAACGCCGGTCACCCTCGGAACCCTTGTATGCATTCTGATGTTCCTTGGTGCAGTGACGCCGGGATGTATCACGTCCAAGGAGACCACCCCCACTCCTGGAGTTTCGCAGGCGGGCATCCTTGTATATTCCGGGGCAGGACTTAAATCTGCGATGACTGATATTGGCCAGGAATTCACCCGGAAATACGGTATTGAGGTCCAGTATAATTATGCAGGAAGCGGTGTTCATATCAGCCAGATGAACCTTACAAGAAAAGGTGATGTATTTATCACGGGGTCCACGGTTGAGTATAATAACGCGAAGAACCAGGGTCTTGTGGGCCCATATCAGCTGGTTGCCTATCATGTTCCCGTAATTGCCGTGCAGAAAGGAAACGAAAAGAACATCACGATGCTCCAGGACTTTGCCAGGCCGGGCCTCAAGATTGCCCTCGGTGACGTGAATGCAACCGCCATTGGGAAAGCAGGAGCGAAGATGTTCAAGAAACTCAATATCACCGATGCAGTTGAGGAGAATGTCGTGACCAGGACCCCGACCATCAATGAACTGACCATTCTTATGACCGCCGGCCAGGCAGACGCTTCGATCCTCACTCTTGACCTGATAAACGACAAGACAATGGAGGCAATACAGATTCCCATAACCGTGAATGAAGTGATGATCATCCCCGTCGGCATCACGACCTTTTCGGAAAACCAGGATAATGCCAGAAAATTTGCAGATTTCGTGGCATCCGATGAGGGGAAGGCGATCTTCGTTTCGCACGGTTTTCCGAAATATCCTGATCCGGCATATGTGGATGTGAAGCCATAAAGAGGGAAGAAGACTTTGGTGAATGTATCCATGTTGATAGAATACGCACAAATCGGTGTTGCCCATTCCCCTTTCCGCAATGCAGGAGCACCCCCGGTGCACAGCACGTTCACGCAGGCGAAAGGGACCATCGAGATCTTCCCCGAATACCGTGAAGGGCTCGGGAGCCTGGAGGGCTTCTCCCATCTTATCGTCATCTATCATTTTGACCGTGCGGAGCGGCGGGCTCTGAAAGAGCCTCCGCTTGTAGATGGGGAGACACCCCATGGAATTTTTGCCACCCGCCATATCAACCGCCCGAACCCAATCGGGATCTCCTACGTGCAACTGGAAAAGATCACTGACGGGATACTCATCGTCAAGGGTATCGACCTCCTTGATGGCACACCCATTCTTGATATCAAGCCCTATATCCCCGCATTCGACAGTATACCCGATGCTACCAACGGATGGGTGACCCCCCAGCATATCGAGAAGATCCGAAACGTAAGTCTCCTTGCCACAAGGGATAATGACACCATGCAGTAACAGCAGGACGCAACCGGGATACCGCCGATGAAGAGATTCTCGCTCATACTCACCTACCTGGTCCTGGTCGCCATCAGCGCAGTCCTCCTTGGGCTTGTCACATATTCTCCGCTTCCCGATCTCGTGGCCAGTTTTGCGAGTCCGGAGATACAGTTTGCGATCGTCCTCAGTCTCGTCACGAGCTTTGCATCAACGGCCATTTGCATCGTCATCGCAATTCCTGTCGCGTATGCTCTGGCCCGATTCGACTTCTTCGGGAAAAGGATCGCAAACCTCGCCCTCACGCTCCCCCTCACCCTCCCTCCGCTGGTTGCAGGAATTGCCCTCCTGCTCTTCTTTGGAACGACGCCGTGGGGAAAAGCTCTTGAGCAGGCCGGATTCATGGTCATTTTCACTCCGCTTGGTATCATCGTGGCAGAAGTATTCGTGAACATCCCCTACATGATCCGGATCCTGCGGTCTGCGTTCTCCACGATCAATCCCCGGTACGAATATGTTGCAAAGACCCTCGGCTGCACGGACACCGGGGCGTTCTTCCGTGTCACCCTGCCGATGGCCCGATCAGGCCTCCTTGCCGGGACCGTCATCACCTGGTCAAAGGCCATGGGGGAGTTCGGTGCAGTCCTGATGGTTGCCGGTGCAACGACAATGCGGACAGAGACGCTGCCGATAGCCCTCTACCTCAATATCTCAACAGGGGACCTGGATCTCGCAGTTGCAGCCGCGACCATCCTGATCCTGATCTCGCTTGTGACCCTGTGTGCGGTGGAATATTTCGACAAAGGAGTCAATGTCTTTTAGGAGGTGAGGGGTAATGCTGCGCATCGATTCGGTCTCAATCACCCTCGGCGAGTTCTCTGTTCGTGATGTGTCACTCGAGATACGACCCAATGAATACTTTATTATTCTCGGACCGACCGGTGCGGGTAAAACAGTGCTGCTTGAGACAATCGCCGGAATTCATACCCCTGGCTCAGGGAAGATCTTCCTTGGCAACCAGGAGATCACCTCCATAGAACCGCGTTTGCGGAATATAGGGATGGTCTACCAGGACTTCATGCTCTTTCCCCATCTCACCGTTCGGGAGAATATCTCGTTTGGGTTGAAACAGAGAAAACTTCCTGTGGATGAGCAATCCACGATGGTGGATGAGATTTGCGCCTTGCTCGAGATCCCGCACCTCGTCGGGAGGTACCCGGGTTCGCTTTCAGGAGGGGAGCAACAGCGTGTCGCCCTTGCCCGTGCCCTGGTACTCAAGCCGGAGGTACTTCTTCTCGACGAGCCCATGAGTGCGCTCGATCGCCGCACGAGAGAGCGGATGCGGACTGAGCTCTCCCGTATCCGGAAGCTCACTGGGACGACGATTGTCCAGATCACCCATCATTTCGACGATGTCTTTGCGATTGCAGACAGAATAGCAATCATGCGGGAGGGGCGGATCGTCCAGGTCGGTGAGACTGCAGATGTATTCCTGCATCCTGCCGACACGTTCGTCGCAGAATTCCTCGGCATTGGCAACATAATCCGGGGCACGTCATCACGGGCAGGATATATTACCGTGATAACTCCCGATACCGGTCCGGTATTCTATGCCTCTTCAAGAGTTTCAGGCGATGTGGTCGCCACTCTCCATGCCGAGGATGTGATCGTCTCGGTGGCCCCGTTCGCTTCCAGTGCCCGCAACTGCCTGTATGGAACCGTTTCAGAGATTCTTGCGTTTGGAAGCACGATACGGGTTATCATCGACGTGGGATTCCCGCTCACGGCGCTCCTTACCAGGGAGAGCTGCCACGAACTGCAAATAGAGCCGGGAAGCAGGGTGTACGCAACCTTCAAGGCAACCGCAGTACATGTGATTCCGGTTAATCCGGAATAAGTAAATCAGCATGTACCAATAAAAACGAAAAAACCGCATCCCTTACCACGACAGCATTGATGCGTTGCTATCAAATGGTTGACGGATGTAAATGTCCCCCGCCAGAAAAATAGTCTATACCAGGGATGCTCCCCTGCGGGCATACATCAGTTTTCGCACACCCTCGACCTGCTGGAAAGTCGCACCCTGTCCGACCGTCCGCATCACCGCGGCCTCGTCGATGATCTGTGAACCGGCAATGATAGACACCCCGTAATCGAACATTACTTCTGAGAGGGGCGTGCTCGGCCCGAGAACCATCACAAGAGCGTCCGGGCGGCATAGGGAGAGAAGATCCTCCAGGGTATGGTTTATCAGCGCACTTCCGGTGAGTGCGACGATATCTGCCTGCGGGATGAGATCCGCAGCGGTGTTCGCGGGATAATCACCTTCAGCAGGCTGCTGCTCGATCACCCAGAGATTTCCTACGCGCCTTCGAACCTGGGGTATAAACGGAAAATGCCCCACGAGGGCCACGTTTTTTCCGGCACCCTTCTTTATCAGCACCTCGGATGCGTTCATCTCAACTGCGTCCTTTTGGTTCATAAAAAGAAGGGAGTTGATTGCCGCAACGCCGATGCTTGCTTCCAGGCGGTTTTTCGAGCGAGAATATTCGGCCAGCTCCTGTGCAGTCTTCTGGTGCAGATTCCCGACGTTGCGGACAAAAGTTGCATGGTCATGGGGTTTATTCGCGATGATGGTCGTGGCAAGACCGCAATGCCGGCTGCATACTGCAGTCCAGTGCACCCCGACGAGAACCGAACGAACCGGGACTGGATCCTCCGGGAGCGTCGCGAGCAGATCGTCAAGAATGTGAAAGTCGCTCATGGTATTACCTCACTCCTCTCTCCGGCACCAGGAAGAAATGGTTGCGGCATGAGGAAGCATGTTACAGGATATTGGAATTGATTACATAAGAGGGTAAAGGTAATTACATTCACTCAGTCTATCTTGGTATCAAGACTCACAGACGGATTACAGAGAACTCCAAAATCGCACTTTACAAATGACCTGTCATGTCGGTGCCTGTAAATCACGCAACAGACTGCCCCATGTGTTCATTAGATGGCCGGGCCTTGAAGAGTACTCATTGTAAGAATTAAAGAGATATACGTACTTTTCTCTAAAATTAAATACAAGCAGTCAACACATGGATGAGAGAACCGCATGCCGTCCAAGTCTGAAATGATCCGCATCAACCAACGCATCGCACGAAGCGGCGGGGTCATATGTGAGAGAGACCCCCGCTTTTCGACCGTCCGCCTGAGATTTGCAGGGGGCATCGCAACCCGTGAACATCTCCTCGGGCTCGCGAGAGTTGTCCGCAGGCTTGGATTGGGGCCGCTCCATCTCACGACCCGGCAGACTGTTGAGATTCCTCATGTGGAGAATGAGAAGGTACCCTCCCTCCTGCTTTCCCTGGAGAAGATTGGGATTGCACTGGGGGCCGAGCACGATGAAGTTGTCAATATCACCACGTGTCCCGGGACCGAACGCTGCCGGCTGGCAAACATTGCGACCGGGACGCTGCGCGAGGATCTGGACAGGGTTCATTTTGGCAAACAAATGCCTATTCGCGTGAGGATCGCAGTCTCCGCATGTCCGAACGGATGTACCAGCGAACGCCTGAGCGAGATCGGGATAACTGGTCTTCGAACCCCAATCAGGAACGAGGGGAAATGCACGGGGTGCGGCACGTGCGCGAATACATGCAAAGAGAATGCAATCGTGATGGTCAACGGCCGTCTCACCCTTGATCACGAGAAGTGTATGGAGTGCGGGATGTGCATCGACAGCTGTCCTTTCAGCATTATACAGGGAACCGAGCCGCAATACCTTATCACCGTAGGCGGGAGGAGGGGGCGGCACCCCCAACTCGGCAGAGAACTAATACGGGTATCTTCTGAAAAGAACGCCGTGGCGGTGGTCAACAGGGTGGTGGACTGGATTTACCGGAATGCCTACAGCGGAAAAACCCTGACCGACCAGATGGATGCCATGGATTTTACCCGGCTGCAGGAAAGAACATGGAATGAATTCGGGGAATCGTCGTCTCACACTGTCGAATAACAAACGAAAAGAAATAATGCTTTTTTTAGGAGGATGTTTTTGATAAACCCGGATTCGATAACTGGTAAAAAGTTTTTGAAGTTAAAGACATATACAACAAAAAAAAATATGTTAGCTATATTAAGTTAATTAATTCAGTCTCTTTCAAAATATTTAACTATACAATTTAACAAAACCGGATTGTACATGGCATTCAGTGTACATGTCAACATGGAACGATGCACTGGCTGTGGCAACTGTGTGGCTGCATGCCCGGTGAATGCACTGGAGATTTACACGATTGATCCGGTGACGAGCGAGAAGATCTATTCGGTCAGGGACGGGAAGTCGATCAGTCTCGACCTGAAACTTGAATTATGCGCGGGTTGTGGGGTGTGCGTCGAGGCGTGCCCATATAAAGTGATCACATTGAGCGGGCGCGGTGCATACACCCCGCCGGTACTCATCTGAATGTGTTCACCCGCATTCACGCGTATATGCAATTGAGAATTCCATGAGGTGCAACCATGGCTGAAAAAATCATCCTGAACATGATTACCCAGCGTTCTATCGAAGAAGGGCAGGCAATGGAGAAGGGAAAAACCACTCCCGAATACTTCGCGGCCTGTTCGGTCTGCGAAATGAATCCCGAAGACATGAAGAGACTCGGTATCTGGAGGAACACCAACGTCAGGGTCACGAGTGAAGTCGGGAGCGTCATCGTGAAGGCGATCGAACCGACCCAGTACTGCCCGCCGGGCCTTGCCCATATCCGGCAGGGTGTGTGGGCGAACCAGGTGGTCCCGCCCAGGACCCAGTCGACCGGGACGCCCCAGTATAGTGGATTTCCGGTGACAATCGAACCTGCAATCAACGAGAGAATCAAAACCGCCCTGGAACTCGTACAGGGATCTGTCGGACTCTGGAAAGGAGGAAACTGAATGCCTAAATGGATAACTCAGGTCGGATGCCCTTACTGTGGGTCATCCTGTGACGATATCGAAGTGCTCGTCTCTGACGATGGGAAGAAGATCCTCGAGACGAGGAATGCATGCGTGATAGGGAACGAGATCTTCCACCATGTCTCGAGCCCAAACAGGCCAAAGAGACCCCGCATGCGCCAGCCCGACGGGACTATGAAGGAGATCTCCTATGATGAGGCGATCGACTATACTGCAAAAACCCTGCTGAAGGCAAAGAAACCTCTTATCTACGGTTTTGGTTCCACCAACTGCGAGGGCATGAGTGCGGTCGCACGCGTCGCGGAGAAGGCCGGAGCAGTGCTTGACAACTGCGCTTCCATATGCCATGGTCCTTCCTTCCTGGCAATATTCGATAACGGTTATCCCAGCTGCACGCTCGGAGAGGTCAAGAACCGGGCAGATGTCGTGGTCTTCTGGGGGTGCAACCCCATGCACGCCCACCCCAGGCACACCTCGCGTTACTCGATATTCCCGAGGGGCTTTTTCACCAACAAGGGACAGATGCAGCGGACAGTGGTTTCCATTGACCCGAGGGAAACCGACACCGCCAAACTCGCCGATTATCACTTCATGCTCAACCAGGGGCACGACTACGATCTCTTCGATGCGTTCAGGACCGTTCTGCGGGGTCATGACATCCCTCCGGAAGTAGCGGGGTGCAAGAGGGAGATGATAAAGGAGGTCGCAGAGAAGATGAAGAACGCGCGGTTCGTCATGATCTTCTTCGGGATGGGATGCACCCACACTGACGGTCGCAACCACAACATCGATATCGCGATCAGCCTCACGCGCGATCTCAATACCCACACGAAAGCCTCGATTATGGCCATGAGGGGCCACTATAATATCGCGGGCCCCGGACAGGTCTGGTCCTGGCAGTTTGGGTTCCCCTATTGCATTGACCTGTCAAAGGGGACCCATGCGCACATGAACCCCGGCGAGACCAGCAGTATCGACCTTGCGATGAGGGACGAGATTGACTGTTTCGTCAATGTCGGCACGGATGCAGGAGCACACTTCCCCATTGCGGCGGTAAAACACTTGAAGAAACACCCGTTCATCACGGTAGACCCGAATATCTGCATGGCGAGCGAGATTGCGGACCTCCACATACCCGTCCGGGTCGTGGGTGTCGAAGAGCCGGGTGTCGTCTATCGCATGGACAATGTGCCGATTCAGTTCAAGAAGGTGGTAGACGGTCCGGAAGGTGTCCCGAGCGACGAGGAGCTCTTTGACAAGGTCTATGCCCGGATGTGCGAGCTGACGGGTTGCGAGCCGATCTGGGTCCATGCGAAAGAACACGCGAAAGCAGCGACCTCAACGGAGCACTAATATGGCAGAGATCTTGATCAAAAACGGGTTCGTGATCGATCCCTCGCGCAAGATCAACGGCGACGTTGCGGATGTTGCAATAAAAGACGATAAAATCGTCGATAAGGTTGGTTCAGGCGCCAGGGTGATCGATGCCAAAGGCAAGGTGGTCATGGCCGGGGCAGTCGATGTCCATGCCCACGTCGCCGGTCCAAAGGTGAACGTCGGCCGACTGTTCAGGCCTGAGGACAAGCTCTTCAGGAGTCCAAACGCCCAGGAGAACTACCGGATGGAGATGGGCTTCTCGGTCCCGAGCACTTTTAAGACCGGGTACGATTACGCCAGGATGGGCTACGCGTTCGTCATGGAGGCTGCAATGCCCCCCCTCCACTCTCCCCACGTGCACGAGGAGATCCATGACACCCCGATCATCGACGAAGCCGCACTTCCCGTCTTTGCAAACAACTGGTTTGTCATGGAGTACCTGAAGAACAACGAGATCGAGAACAGCGCAGCCTACGTCGCATGGCTGATTGCAGCGACAAAGGGGTACGGGATAAAACTTGTCAACCCGGGCGGAACCGCTGCATGGGCATGGGGACTCAACTGCCTCGGCATCAACGACCCGGTCCCGTTCTATGACATCACACCAGCCGAGATTATCACCGGGCTCATGAAGACCAACGAGTACCTGGGACTGCCCCACTCCATCCACGTCCACCAGAACAGCCTTGGAGAGCCCGGCAACTACACGGTCACGCTTGATTCACTCAAACTCGCTGAAGGAGTCAAAGCCAGGAACAAGTTCGGCCGCGATTCGGTGATGCATTCAACGCATATCCAGTTCCATTCCTACGGCGGCGATTCATGGGCCAACTTTGAATCGAAGGCCAAAGAGGTGATGGATTATGTCAATGCACAGAAGAATATCACTGTCGACCTCGGGTGTGTCACGCTCGATGAAACGACCACCATGACCGCGGACGGACCCTTCGAGCACCACCTGAACAACCTGAACCACCTGAAGTGGGCAAACGTGGACGTCGAGCTCGAGACTGCCGCGGGCGTCGTGCCTTACGTGTACGACAAGAATATCAAGGTTTGCGGCATCCAGTGGGCGATAGGGCTCGAACTTGGGCTTTTTGCAAAGGACCCCATGCGCACGTTCGTCACGACAGACCACCCGAACGCCGGCCCCTTCACGAGGTATCCCCGCATCATCAAGTGGCTGATGAGCAAGAAGGCGCGGGAGGCAACGCTTGACTCGTTCAAGTATAAGGATAAGGTGATCGATGCCACCAACATCCACAGTATGGACAGGGAGCTCACATTATACGAGATTGCACAGATGACGAGGGCTGGCCCCGCGAAATCCCTTGGCCTCTCCCACATGTATGGCGGTCTCGGAGCAGGCCTTGATGCAAATGTCGCGGTGTATGACCTCAACTTAAAGAACATGCCAAGCGATCCCGAGATGATCGAGCGTGCCCTGCTTCGTGCAAGCTGGTTCATCAAGTCCGGGCAGATCGTTGTCAAGGACGGGGAGATCGCCGGCCACGGTAACAAGCGGACAGTGTGGGTGAATGCGAAAGTCAAAGAGAACCCGCAGGTCACGAGGGACATCCACGAAAAGTTCCTGAAGAACTACACTGTGGGAATTCAGAATTACCCTGTCTGGGACTCTCTTGCACCGAACCCGCTGGTCATCGATGTCGACGTGGAGGCCTAAAACATGGCGAAGATAACGCTGAAACCGTTCAAGACCCCGGAGCTCTTCCTCGAGTGCCCCATCATCTCCCCCGATATGTTTGCCGGAAAGACACCAGCTGAGATCGCGGAACTCGAAGTCCGCGAGGGGAAAATAACGCAAAAACTGGGAGATTACTTCGGAGTCACAGGATCTGCCGGAAAGGATGCTGGTGAGACAGAAATCCTCATAGACGGCGACTGTTCCCGGGTAAAATACATTGGATCAAAAATGACCGCAGGATCAATCACCATCAACGGCAACGCAGACATGTATATTGGCGGATGGATGAAAGGCGGAAAGATCCATGTCAAAGGGAATGTCGACTCGTTCTGCGGGATAGCAATGGAAGGCGGCGACATCATTGTCGACGGCAACGCCCAGAATTACGTGGGGTGTGCGTACCGCGGTGACTGGCGCGGCATGCGCGGCGGGACTATCCACATCCACGGAAACGCCGGCAACGACATCGGCACGTTCATGCTCGGCGGCACCATCATCATCGAGAAGAATGCGTTCATACACGTCTCAACGCACGCCGAGGGAGGGACTGTCGTGATAAAGGGTGATGTCCAGGGCCGCGTGGGCGGGCAGATGGTAAAAGGCGACATCTATGTCCTTGGCAATATAAAGTATATGCTCCCGGGCTTCAAGGAGATCGACAGGGTCAAGAAGGAGATCGCAGGGGAGACCGCGACGTTCAAGCATTATATCGGAGATCTGGGAGAACGCCATCCGAAGTCAAAAGGAAAGGAAATCTACGCCAACCTTTTCGTCCGGGCATCTTAATAAAAAAGATCTCTTTTTTTCCTTGATGTTAAACGTATTAACTCCGAGCGGAAATAAACTACTATTGATGGAGGACATATGACAGACCCCGGCATCGAATTTTTGGAAAAGACCAGGTACCCCGATTTTTCCACCGTTGATCTCATCATGAGGGTCCCCGAGCCCCCGAACGAGCTGCCAGTTACGGAGAATGCACGGGTGATATCGCTGCCCAGTCCGAAAAAGGTAAAGATTACGGATGTGCCGGTCAGGGAAGCGCTCGAGAACTGGAAGCCCCCGGGATTCTTCTCACGGTCATCGATTACGAAAAATGATCTCTCCTTCCTGTTGTGGTGCATGCAGGGTGTCCGAAAAGCTGACGGGGATTCGCCGATGCTCCGCAACGTGCCTTCAAGCGGTTCAAGATACCCGATCGAGACCTTCTTTGTGGCGGGTGAAGTGGAAGGTCTTGAGACCGGGCTCTACCGCTACCTCCCCCTTTCGCATAGGATCGTTGTCGAGCGGCTTGATTCGGATATTCCTTTTGCCATGGGGACTGCCAGCATGAACTTCAACCTCATCACAAGGGCGGCGGTTACATTTCTCTTCGTAGGCATTCCATACCGCTCGACATGGGCATTGGGAAACAGGGGATACCGGAGCGTCCTCATCGAGGCAGGCCACATTTGCCAGGCGCTCATCATGGCCTCATCCTGCATCGGGTGTGAGGTGCAGCCTATTGACCTCTTCCATGACCAGATGATGATTCAACTCGCCCGACTGGACCCAAAGACCCAGTGGCCATTGCTGGTGGGGACGGTAGGGAGACGCGAGCGTGAACTCTGACATGCGGCGGCTTGTTGAAGCTGCCGATTGGGTGAGGTATCGGGACGCCCATTCCTCACACTCTTGCAGAGATCAGGCCCAATGGAAGGGAGAAGAGATAAGTCGTGCGTGTTCGGCATTTTTTAAAAAAAATGGATGGAAATATCTTCTTTACTTCTGAACCCCTGACTGCGGAGCGGCTCTCCTGGCTGGTCGAGCTGCTGAAATATTATACGACCCGTCTCTTCCCCGAGAGCCTTCATCACCATCCACGGACACCCACGCCTCCCTTCACGTTCTTCCTCCTCGGCGATGCATGCAATATCCTGATAGGCCGCGAGCATCAGCGCTCCCTGGAGATCTTTTTCAGGCTGCCGTGTTTCCGGTGTATCTTCGATCAAGGTGACCTTCATGTACGAAGGATATCTATTGAACCTTTCAGGATAAGGTACCCGGGCCAGGTCATCCCCATCGCACCTGGAGACAATCTCCCGGGTCGTTCGATATGGGATTGCCTCATGAATACCATGGGAAAAACACCTGGTCCCCCATCAATCGGGTTTCTCCAGATGCGTTCTCCCTACATGTTCCAGTCTTCCTCGTGCGTGGTCGATCTCTTCCGGGCAGCAGCCAGAACCGGGATCTCCCCCGAGTTCTACGGATACCTCGACGGGGTCCATGCCATGCACCGCGACCAGCGGCCGCCACACCATGTGAATATCGGAGAAGCACTCTCTGACATCTATCGTGTCGCGTTCACAAAAGGCCTTTTTCCCCGGTATCTCATCTGCCAGGAGAGTGCCGCCTCGCGTGGTTACTGCACCTTTTCTGGGGATAATGGAAGAGTGGTATCTGCATCTCTCATACCCCAGGCACGGATAAAGAGTCTGGACCATATCGTATCCAGGTTTTGCATGAGCCACAGGATCTTCTCGCACACCTCTTTTTTTGTGGACGTGGTCGTCCAGAGGAAAATTCCAAGCGTCAAGTTTTCAGCAGAACGAAAAAAACCGTCGCTTGTCATCCTTGCGTCTCACAGTCCCTACGGGACTGAATTCACAAAGGGTGCAATTTCCCTTGCTGTGGCATGTGCCCACCAGAATATCCCCACAAGGATAGTCTTCATCGAAGACGGGGTCTACACTCTCACGGGCTCGGAGTCCCCGGCGGGGATGTGGGCAGATATGGATATGCATGCCCTGATAGAGGCAACATCCCGGATGGATACTCTCGAATATTATGTGTATACTCCTTCGTCGCAGGCACGGGGAATCGCAATAAATCCATCCATCAAGGGAGTATGCCCGGTAAATCCGACAGAATTCAGCCAGGTACTATTGACACCCCCCGCAGGCTTGGAAGTCGATCACCAGCGAGTCCTTGTATTCTGATTGGCCAGAAGAACGCCCTGCCCTGTGATTGGCTGGTCCTGCATAGATCCCGCTGGATTGCAGCAGCGGCAAAACTTGGATTTTTTCTCCTCATGCAGGGGGTCGGGTTTAAAAAAAATGACCGTTCAGTCGTGGACGAGCGGTAACATCCCTCCAGTCCCGGGCGCGGCAATCCCGCCCTTTTCCCCTTCTTCGGCACCTTTTGCGCGACCGGGGTAGAAGTCCAGGACATCATTACTCTCCTGAACCAGCCTGTGAATCTCTTCCAGGGGTATGGGGCGGTACCCTACCATCTCTGCGCTCACGTTCACCCGCTTCTCAAAGGGGTTGAAAAAGGGGAAATCCGTCAGGTCCTTGTTGTGGACGTGCCCGTGGATGACCCAACCATCAAAAGGTCTTACCAGTTCCTCGGGGTCATGGATGAATAGGTAGCGGGCGCCGCGATAGTTCATGAAGAGGCAGTGCGACATGTAGGAGTAATAGAGGTCATGATTCCCCTCAAGGTAGAATATTCGACCCTCCAGGCGTTGGAGGTAGGACTCTGAGGATTCCTGGCTCCGAAAAGAGAGATCCCCGAGGAAGAGGACCACGTCGTTCTTCCTGACGGTCCAGTTCCAGTTCCTGATGAGCACCCGGTCCATCTCAGAGATCTTCCCCATGGGAAACGGTCTTTTATACCTTGGAACCGCATTTTCATGGCCGAGATGGAGGTCGCTGATCACATAGATCCGGGGTGTTTCAGACCAGTCCGGCCGTGTCATCTGGTACCCCTTCTGGATCCGGAATTCCCGGAGGGCCCGCCGTTCGTATATGCCCCTGGTCGATTCAGGATATGCGAGCCACGAACGCAGGTAGAGATCGTATTCTGCGACAGGAGTCCTGCCCTTCCGGAGAATTATCCTGAGAATGTCAAACACCAGTGGTTTTCTCTGCGTAGTGTCCGAGAAGACCCGACAACCTTCGCGATCCCTGGAATGTCTCTCGCCGCAAGGAAAGTCATGCCTCATCTTTGATGGCTGCAGGAGAGGGGATTTGTCCATTCGGTTTCGCATATAGCCCTCTGGTCGTCTTTTTACCCGGACCAGTGCCTGCCACGGTTCATGAGCTGTCACCGTACTCTGGGGCACCCAGGGTGTGGTCTTTCCCATGCAGGAGACCAGTGACCCTTCGGGGGCGCCAAGAACAAATGTATCCGAGAGTGCCCTGATAAACTCACAGAGACCGCGGTTGGGCCTGACAGTATATGAGAGGGCGGCAAGATCCCCGGCCTTTTCCGTGGTACTGCTGAGTTTAACCTTTATTGGCCCTGAATCGAGAGAACACTTTTTTACGGCCGATTTTATAGGGGTGGGGTCATCATGGGGTTCTGACAGGATATCGGCGAGAATGAGAGAGGGGTGCTGGTCGGGGTGACGGCAGAGTCCCTGGTCCCCTATCAACCACTCCAGTTCCTCTCCACCCCTCGAACGTGGAATTCCAAGGCGCAGGTCAAGCCTGTAGCATGGCTCCGGCGTATCAACCCATTTCCCCTGGAATTCCCTGTTCATGCGCACAGAAATGTATTAATTTAATAGTTTTAATTTTTATCGAAATCGATATTTTTTAATTAACATTTGGAGATCCACGTAGGCACCCCGTACCGGCCCTCCGGGAAGGAGAAACAGCATGCGTCACAGCGTTACTCCCCACAAGATCGGGCTTGGCGGAGGCGGGAGGCCGCCGGAAGTCGTGGATGCGGGGCATCTGTGTCCTGCAACAGGAAAACAATTGGTTGATCATGTGCAAAGAGAGAATACTCAACATTTAAGGAAAATAAAATACTTATATCTAACAAACCTGCACGTTCGGGTCTCCCTTAACAGAACATTCCGATATTATGAAGCGACGATACCTCTCCCTGATACCTTTCGAGGACGCCCTTGAAAAGATGAGAAAAACTGCGCCCAGTCCCCGCAAGGTTGAGACCGTGCTCCTGGACAGCGCAGTCGGTCGTGTCCTTTCCGAGGCCGTCTATGCAAAATTTTCAGTGCCAGGCATCAATGTCGCATCAATGGACGGCCTTGCGGTGCACTCTTCGGACACCCGCAATGCCGCCGATCGGTCCCCGGTCGTCCTCTCTGATGCCGTGAGGATAAATACGGGACAGCCGCTCCCCCCATCCTATGACGCCGTGATAATGATTGAAGACGTCTGGGAAGAGGACGGAAAATGGTTGATCCGGAAATCTGCGGCACCATGGCAGTTCGTCAGGCCAGCAGGGGAAGACATAAGGAAAGGCGACCTGATCCTGCCCCGCAGGCACCTGATCCGGGCGATAGACATCGGTGGCCTGGCTTCGTATGGAATCGCATTTGTGAATGTGCTCTCCGTGAAGGTGGGAATCATCTCCACCGGCGGAGAACTCGTGCCCCTGGGAATGACTCCTTCTCCCGAACAGGGGGTGGAGTCCAACAATTTCTTTGCAGAAGCGTACCTGTCACGAATGGGTGCCACATGCAAGCGATACCCCCTTGTTCCTGATGACCGGGAGAAGATCGCAGCGCAGCTCCTCCTGGCAGTCAGGGAGAATGACCTGGTGCTGCTCTCAGCCGGGTCTTCTGCCGGTTCGACAGACTACTCCGCAGAGATATTGAAAGATTCGGGAAAACTGATCTTTCATGGAGTGGGCATCAAACCCGGCAAACCCGTGATGATGGGGATTGTCGAGAAAACTCCCGTCCTGGGAATGCCCGGATACCCTGTCGCCGCCCACACCGTCGTGCGGGAGTTTGCTGCACGCCTCCTCGAGTACTGGGGCATGGCGCCACATCCGACATACACGGTGAAAGCAAGGCTCGGCCAGAACCTTTCCTCTGACCTTGGCTACGACGAATTCGTTCCGGTATCGACAGGAAAGGTGGATGGGAGATACGTGGTCATCCCTCTTTCCCGCGGTTTCGGGGTGCAGAGTGCGCTCCTGAAATCGAACGGATACATTCACATCCCATCATCAGCTGAAGGGCTGGAAGCAAAACAGGAGATCGATGTCACCCTCTATGAGAACCCGTCATTCATGGAACGCTCTCTTTTGATGGTGGGTTCATCGGACACGCCGCTGCAGATCCTTGCTGACTGCATGGTTGACAGGAGTATCACGCTGAGGTGTTGCCCCACCAGCAACCTTGGCGGCATACTTGCACTCCGCGCCGGTATCTGCCACGCCGCACCGGTGCATATTCCCATACTCAAGGACCACACAATCCCCGATCAACTCAAAGCGCAGAAAGGCCTTTCCATCCGAAGGCTGGTCATTGCAGAACAACCTTTCGGGCTTGCGACAAGAAATGCAGTACGTCTCGAAGACCTCAAGAACCTTCAGATCATGAATTCACAGCGCGGGACCGCAAACCGGTTGCTGCTCGACGCGGTCCTGGCCAGGGATGGTATCCCTGTTTCTGCTCTGAAAGGATACGAGAACGAGCTGAAGAATCCTGATATGATCGCCAGCAACATCTCCTCAATGATCGCGGATGCCGGCATTTGCACACAACGTTCGGCTGCCAACGCAGGACTTCGATTTCTGCCACTCGGTATCGATGCGTACGAGCTTGTCATGAGGGCTGATACCATCGAGGATCCCCGTGTAAAAGAGATGATAGAGATGATACAGTCTGATGAGTTCAAAGAGAGACTTGTTCAGAATGGGGGATTTGACACAGGAAGCACGGGCAAGTTCCGTATCTGATTTCCTCCTGTTGTTTTCTGCATGAAGATAAAGGATCCAGGATCGCACTACGAGAACCCGGATTGGTGAGAAACATCGATCCCCCTACTCCGATATGCCGGGTTCCCCCTCCGTTCACGTCTTATGCGGGATGACGTAAGCGAAAAACAGCCCGGTTCTGCAACATTTTTTACCGTACCCCCGAAAAAAGCGCTCAATTCTTCCCCGTGCCCGTAAGGGGGAACCAGCAATGCTGTGGATTCGACCATGGACATGTTCCAACATCGCATCTTTGCTGGCAATACCCCTGTGAGACCTTACGGACGGCCAAATTGCACTTACCTTGGCTGCACCAAATGATTTGATGCAATATACAATTATTCCTTGAGAATAGATAAACATTATTATTTTATTATTGCTCTTTGTAAACATTTTTGATTTAATTTTTTGTACTCCTTTCCGTCTTTCTCCCTCAAGGGAGGGGGCCAGGGGTTTTTGCACCACTTCGGCATGAAAGCACAACTCTTATCATACCCGATCTCAAACTCCTGCCTGCTGGTGGGCGCAAGAGATGACTGAGAAGAAGCCTCCGGAGCAGCGCATACATGCCGAGGAGGAGGCGCGGAGACGGCGTGTCAGGGGGTTGATAAAGCTCCTGCAGAGTAAATACCTTGATGACCGCTGGAAGGCAGCAGAGGCCCTCGAACGCGTCGGGGATGCGACGGCCGTCCAGCCCCTCATCGATGCCCTGGACGACCCGTTTGTGGACGTCTCCTGGATCGCGGCAAAGACGCTCGGGCAGATAGGTGACGGGCGGGCATTCGAGCCGCTTCTCCGGGCGCTCGGTTCGAAAGAGAAGTGGCTCCGGATCGGGGGCGCCATCGGCCTCGGGCGGCTCGGCGACCGGCGTGCTGTCCCGCTGCTGCTCGAATCATTGAAGGACCCGCAGGCCCTTGTCCGGAAGCACGCGGCATGGGCCCTTGGCATGCTGGGGGATGAATCCTCCAGGAAAGCGCTCGAAGAAGCACAGGTCGATCCTGACAAGAGAGTGAGGGAAGCGGCTACGGAGGCCCTCGCCAGGCTTGATGCATCTTCATGAGTTCCAACCCGGGCCGCACCCGCGCGAGCTTGGGTATTCTTTCACCCTGCACGCGGTGCATTTTTCCCGGGCTGGCTGCATTTTTGCAGTATGATCGAATGGATCATCCTCCTGCTCATCGCAGTGGCCACCCTGATTGCATGGAGATACTTCGCGCTGCGCACAACCCTTGAACAGAGAGCCGCTGCCCTCTTTGAGGCGTGGAGGGCAGAGAGGATGGAGACCGAGGTGAAGGCAAGGGCAGACCTGCTGCACAGGGAGTGGACGCTCCAGGAAGAGGACCGTGTCCGGCGCGACGCCATCGGCAGGAGCGGGGCCGTCATAAGGGGAAAAGTCACAGAACACCTGACCCCCTACTTCCCGGAGTTCCCCTACGATCCACGCGATGCCAGGTTCCTCGGGACACCTGTCGATCTCCTTGTCTTCGAGGGTCTTGCGGCAGGATCACTCGAGAGGATCACCTTCATCGAGGTAAAGACCGGAAAGACCGGTGCGCTCTCGAACCGGGAGAAGCAGGTCAGGGACTGCGTGCAGAAGGGACTGGTCCGATACGAGGTGCTCCACCTCAGGGGAGATGAAAAAGACTCCTGACTTTTTACTTCTCTGCCTGAACTTCGTTTCCAGGAGGCTGAGCATCCATGTCGATTGTCCCATCCACGTACGTGGTCAGCTGGGTAAGGAGAAGCGGGTCGAGCCCCTTCTCCACCGCGAGAAATATCCCCGAGGCGTCAACCAGCCTGAGCTTGCTGGTGATAAAGTGGATGAACTTCGAGATGTTTGTCGAAGGGATGTAGATGAGGAGGGTACTGATAGAATCAAAGAGCAGGCAGGCTTTTTCACCCGACAGAGTGTTTAAAACCTCCGTGATGGCGATCCCAAGGTCAGTCAGGTTGGATGGGCTGTTGATGAACCTGCAGTCCTCCTGTCCAGGGGGGACCTTCCCCATCGCGTACTTCGTGATGGTGTCGATGAAGGATACCCGTGCCATCTCGATCCCCTCTGCCTCATACAGCCTTTTTAATACCGCTGACGGGTGGTTGGATGTGATCACCACCACCCGGTACCCCTGCCCCGTCAGGGTGCGGATGATGGCAATATTATTCACTTTCAGTCTCTCGGCCGAAGAGAGGACTAAAAAGAGCCGATCTTCCCCGAGTCGCGAAAAGTCGATCTTCATCGTGGCCTCGCCGTTCATCTAGTCAGGAAGTCGCGATATGCAACGGGAATCTCTTCGCGCTCCTCAACTATCGCCTGGTTCAAATCCCTGAAGTTGGCCATGATCTGCTCTGCGTGCGAGATCTGAACCGCGAGGTCCATCTTCACTGAATCGATGTCGGGCTTATCCCCCTGGAGCTGCAGGAGGAGTGCGGCCATGTTGTCATGGAGGATCTGGATGGGATTCTTCATCCGTAGCGCCACCTCCGCGAGATATCCCACCAGAACGTAGTGCTTCTCCTCGATTGCACTCTTCTGTACCAGGATCTCGGCCTTCGCACGATCCCTCTCCTCAGATATCTGTGCAACGATCCAGGTTACGATAAGAAACATCGCCGCGCGTAGCAGGGTCGCCCATGTGAAGTCCCCCACGAAGAGGCTTGTCGCGAGAGTGGCTGCAACGAGTGCACCTGCCACGTAGAGCGCTTTTTGGTAATACCATACCGCTGCGAGGACGAGCAGCACGTAAAAGATATGGGTGTAACCGATCGCGGTACGAAGGAATAGGTGCACGCCGATCTCAAGGGCGATGCAGATCATCCCGAGGAGAACCAGGATCCAGAGACGGTGAGTAGTATTTGCAGGTCCATCATCGCACTTTACGCGCGATCCCGCCCCTTCTCCCCTTCCTTCAGGGTTCACACTCTTTTCATTCTCGTCGCTTGCATATTAAGATTGGCAGAAAAGGAACCCGGTATGCCCGTTCATACCGGTGACTGGAGGGAGGCGATGTCCTCCCCCGACGCAACGAGGATCTCCCTTTCACCCCTGTAGGTCTGCACAGTGCCGTATAGCGAGACCTCCTGCCCGGGCCGGGGCCAGCCATTCTGCACGTGCTCGGATGGTATGAAGACCTTCACACCCGACACAACCAGTACCTGGTGGCCACCGCTCGCGGTTATCGTACTCTCCTCAACCATTCCCTGGTGATGGACCAGTGATCCCTCCGCACTGTCAGGGGCGTATGGAAGGGAGAAGGCGCCCTTGCCAACCGATTCCAGGACAAATGCAGAGACCAGCACGGCCAGGACGACAAGTACCAGGATGAGGACCGCAACCTTCTCCTGACGGACAAGTATCACGGAAAAGAGATATCACCTCGCCCTTTATAAGCACCGACAGTTTGATATGTTAACGGCGTTAACATGTGTGTCATGCCAGAGATGAACTTACCTCCATCATCTCTCACCGTCCTTCACATCCTCGATGAAGGCGGGGCAATGACCCATAAGGACCTGGTCAAGAAGACACAACTTGCACCACGAACGGTGAGATATGCACTGAAGAAACTGAAAGAGCAGCACCTGATCATCGAGAAGTTCAACTTCAAGGACGCGCGGCAGATCATCTACCAGAACCGTCCCGTTGCGGTGACGGCATGAAAGGGAGAGCCTGCGACATCATGGTCTGTGATGCCATGGTCCGCAGGTATCTTCCTGCAATGCGGGCCGAGATGGTATTCCGCCTTGTCCACGAGCGGGGACTCAGCCAGAGCGATGCCGCAAAAAGGCTCGGCATCACCCGGGCTGCAGTATCCCAGTACCTGAGCAGGAAACGCGGTGATGCCACTTTCGAACTCTCGCCTGACATGAATGCCCTTATCGACCGCTGGGTCATGGCGGTCTCCGGGAGGGATGACGGTATCACGCTCTGCGACATATGCCGCTGCGCCATGAAAGACCCCGTGCAGCAGGAGACCGGTGTGTTCATACGTGGTCGCGAGGGCGATGCCGGTGCCTTCCCCCCCTCCTCCTCCAGTACCAGAAGAGAAGAAGGGCAGCGATAACCACGCAGGCAACTGCGATCTTGATGAGATCGGGGCCTTTTTCCCCCTTTTCGCTCCCCGCCTTCTCCCAGTCCCTCTCGAATGCAAGTGAGTAATACTCCCCGACTCCCGGGTGATGGATGATCACTCCTGCTTCCCTGTTGAAGGTCGGGGAGTTCATGTTCCAGTTGATGCTGCTGACAAGAACCTTCTCCCTGTCGATGATCACACCCTTGTTGTGGATCTTCTCGACGCTGTCAGGCCCGAGATATGCACAGCGGGCTTCGAGCGGCAGGTGTTCGGATGCCGCCATGGCGTTGAGCAGCCCGACCATCTCGTCGTTGTCGGCTTTCCCGTCGATGTTGTAATAGTAGGAGTCGAGAATAATCCTCACCGGGATGCCCTGGCGGGAGACATCGACCGCATCAGCAAGGAAAGGATTCAGGCAGAGCGTCGTCTCGTTGGTGATGTACGCCATCTCGATGTCCACGCTCCGCCGGGCACCCTGGATGAGTGAGTGCAGCAACCCGCTCGTGTCCGGCGATATGACAGGAACAACGGTTGCCCCTTCAAACACATAGGGAGAAAATTCGGCCGTATAGGTGCGGGAAGAGGCGATCTCCGGATCACCCTGGCGCGGGACGGCGTAAACAGCCCATTCTCCCCCCGCATCGTATGTATACACCGACCTGAAATATTCCGCAAGGCCCGGGTGCGTGACTGCCAGTCCCCATCCCCGGTTGCCTCTCCTGCCACGTTCGGGGAAGCCGTTCTCCTTGAAGTTCTCGCTCGTAACCATCACGTGGTTCGAGTCTATCACCATGTACTTGGAGTGGAGGAAACGGTAAGGGCTGTGCACCAGCGCGGTCCCCTGCATGGCCCTGACAGGGATGCCGCACCCGAGTAGTTGAGCCATCACCGCGTGCTCCTCTTCGGGTATGCCTCCTACCGGCCCCCCTTCAATGAGCACTTTGACGTTTACTCCCCTTGCATGCGCCTCTTCGAGAGAGCCGGCAAGGGCCGGGCTCGTGAACTCATAGATGCTCACCAGGATCTCCTCTTTTGCTCCCCCCACCATGGCCAGGAAGACCTCCCTCGAGCAGTCCGGTGAAACGAACGCGACACCGCTTGCATTGGGAAACATCGCCGGTTCGAACCGCGACTGCCCGAGCATCAGCACCCTTTCATCCCACATGCCTTCGGAAAAGGAGTGCACCTGCCCCTGGCGCGGCGAGACTGTCCCCGGCCAATCCACCTTCTGGAGGCATACCCTCCCCGAAAATACCTCGATCTCGTCGGCAGTGTTGGAGAGCTGGAACCGCCCCGTCCGTATCATGTCCGGCACCACCGGAGAACTCCCGTCCCATTCGAAATCCGGATACTCCCCGTGGCTGTTACGGTAAGCCTCTGCGTCCATGGCCACCACCGTCAGGCCTCGAAGTGTGGTCCCGGGAGGAAAACGGATTCCTCCCTCGCCATCTGTCACCAGGATGCCGTCGGCCTGCCCCCACCCTTCGAGGCAGAGGTACTCGTCACGGTCATCCGGCAGGTATGGATCAGGGCAGAATTCCACAAGCTCAATGCCTGTCACCGGGGCTGCGAGGACCAGCAGCAGCATGATCGTGGTCCGGATCACGCCAGAAAGGTGGGAAGGCAGGGAGGTATTAACCTGCTGAAATGCATCTCTCTTTTAGGAATGACACCGGTTCGCCCCCCACTGGTGCTGAAGATCGGCGGGAGCCTCCAGGACTGCGCCGGGTCGATATGCGCCCTTCTTGTGGACCTGGACGTTCCCGTCCTTGTCATTCCCGGCGGGGGAGCATTCGCAGACCTGGTGAGAGAGTGCCGGCTTGAAGGAACCGCAGCCCACTGGATGGCCGTCTCAGCGATGGAGCAGTACGGGTGGTACCTCTCTTCCTTTGGCCTTCCAGTCACCACCAGGCTTGATATCCCGGGCGGGCCCGCGATCCTGCTCCCTTATGGCCTGATCAGGGCAATAGATCCCCTCCCCCACCGCTGGGAGGTGACCTCGGATACCATTGCAGCGTGGTGTGCCCACACCCTGCACCTTCCCCTCCTTCTGCTCAAATCAGTGGACGGTATCCGCGTGGAAGGACGCCTCTGCCCCCGCATCCGGTCCCCCGTAGAAACGGATGATGTCGACTCCTGCTTCCTTCCTTTCGTGTTGCGCCGCCGGATGCATGCACTGGTCATCTCCGGCAGGCACCCCGACCGGTTACGCGCTGCACTCACGGGACTTCCCACCATCGGTACAACCATCGGCTTTTAAGTGTTTCAGGAGAGATAATATGAGAACATTCTATCAGGAGGGTTCCATGCCGATAAGAAAGTGCACATCATGCAATTCACCCCTGGCCGAAGAGGGCGCCGCCGAATTCGGGTGCCCGAAGTGCGATTATCAGATCAGGAGATGCTACCGGTGCCGCGAGCAGAGCATCCCCTACACGTGCCCGAAATGCGGATTCGGGGGGCCCTGATCCATGGGCACGGTGGCTATTATCCTCAAGGTAATGCCCGAGTCCCCGGAAGTGGACCTTGCGGTCCTGAAGAGGGAGATACAGGAGAAGGTTCCATCCGTTCGGGATATCCGCGAAGAGCCCATTGGGTTTGGCTTAAAAGCGCTCAAGGTGGCAGCAATCGTGAACGATGCCGGCGGGGAGAGCGACGCGGTGGAAGCCGAGATCCAGAAGATCTCCGGTGTCGAGCGCGCTGAGATTGTAGAACTGACCCTTACCTGAAGGAGTCCCGCCTCCACCCATGCATTCGCGTGGGAGAGGGAGGAATACTTTTTATTCCCGAAGTTTTTGCAGTATTTCGTGCGTGACGGCACGTATTTTATCCACCGATACCCCAAACTGCGCCACCTCGTCCTCGGCAATCTTGATAGGCACGGGAAAGACGCCGCTGCGGTTGATCCTTGCAGGGACACCGATGCACACATCCCCTATGTCGTGCACCTCGCTCCGGATATATGCAGACACCGTGAGTATGCGGTCCTCGTTCCCAAGCACCGTCCGCACCAGGGTGGCAATCGCTTCGCCTGGCCCGTATACCGTTGCTCCCTTGTTCCGTATGATCTGCTCGCCGCTCGATTTGACAGTCGCTACCATCTCTTCAACGGGAAGCCGCGAGAATGCCGGAAGGTTGCTGATCTGGATCCCTCCGATCGTGGTGGCAGACCAGAGAGGTACCATTGAATCCCCATGCTCGCCGATGATACGGGTGTGCACCTCGCTTACGTGGACGTGGAAGTGCTTGGCGATGAGTGATTTCAGGCGCATGGAATCAAGGTGGGTCCCGAGTCCGAAGACCTGGTTTGGCTGCATTCCCGAGTATCTCAAGGCTACCGATGTCATTACGTCGACTGGGTTTGTGACCATCAGGATCATGGCGTGCGGTGCACATTTTCCAATAACCCTGGCCGTATCGGCCACTATCCGGGCGTTCTGGAGGGCAAGGTCAAGGCGGTCCTGCCCCGGCCTCCTTGGGACTCCTGCCGTGCATACCACTATGTCGGAATCCCTGGCATCCATGATGTCCGTTGTCCAGGAGAGGTCCACTGCCTGGCCTGATGCGGCAAAAGAATCTATAAGGTCCTGGGTGATCCCGCAGAGCAGGTCCTCGCGCCCGGCCCTCCCGTGGAGGAGGATCTCGTGCACATAGGGAATGCCTGCAAGGGTATGGGCAGAAAAAGTGCCAACGTTTCCGGTGGCCCCAACAATGGTGACTTTTGACATAAGGCTACCGCCAAGGCGAAATGGGGACACGTTCTCGGTCGACGGCTCGCGGCTGCCTCTTCCAGGCGCATTCCTCCTCCGCCCCGCGACCCCATGGGCGCCGAATGTTCACGGTAAGTCTGCTCCCTTCCGGGCCTGAACCGGTCCCCGCGACAACAGGTCGCCGCCCCCTCCGGGGCTTTGATCCCTGTCCACCGACCTCATGGGACGAGGTTTCAACGTTGGCCTGCACCATTCACAGACAGCCCGTTACCGCCTTCTCCGAACTTCGCCCCCCGCATGCCGACGGTTTCGGGTCACAGGTGACGCCGGGCCACCCGGGCTAGTCCCCATAACATATCGCGACCCTAGGGGATAAATACCTCGCCGGGAACGCGGCTCTGCCATTCCTTCATTGCTGCTTCGGTCATCCGGGTGTCCGATTTCTCGAAGAGATCGAGAACCGCACAGACAGGTTCACGTGGCAGGACCTTCCAGAGTTGCCGGAAATCACCGTGGTACACAGCGATTGACTGCCCTCCCGATGCCTCCGCGACCTTGACCGGATCCCTCCCCACGGGATGCATGCTTATCTCCCGGAAGGACAGGTGTATCCGTACCCCTTCGACCTGGAAGAACATCCGGTTGACGTGGAGGTTTGTCGCGGACCAGAACGCGGCTGAATACCAGGCATCGTTGAGAATCACCCCGGGTATTCCATGCCTTGCAGCGCAGAGCCCGAGTGTCCCCGCCCCCGAGCAGGCATCCACGCACCACGTGGGGCGCTGTGCGGCAATGTGGCGTTCCACGGACTGGATCTTGGGGTTCTCCAGGCGCGGAAACTCGATGTGCATCTGGGACTGCTGGGTATATATGACCAGGGGGCCTGCCCCCGTGGGAAAGATACCCGCCCGCACATCGCAACCTGCAAGAAGTTCGTAACTACGCGGAACAGTGGCAAGTGAAGGATCGGTGGCCCCAGGAACAAAGTCGCCAGACCTCACCACGCCGCGAACCTCCGGCACCTCTGTAATCATGCGCCGTGCAGCGGATTCCGTCACAAGGGGCGAGAGGAGGACGAGGGATCCCGGGGGGAGGAACGGGGGGCCCGCAATAAAGAAGCCAGGGTGGAGAAGAGGGGATCCCACCGCCCTGAGCGGCTCGCTCCCGGAAAAAATTCCCTCCTCCACCAGGATCACGTAGAGATGGGCAAATACCTCGTCGATAAACCGCTTCCCGCATTCGCAGGGTGTCCCATAATACCGTCCCTTCAGTGGGGCGCTTTTATCGAGCACCCTGAACGTGCACCTGGGGCACCGGGAGAAGACAGAGGCAAGGGATTCGAGGACCGCCGGTGCATCCTGGATGCATCCATCCCCGCATACCGGGCACTTCATACCTGGGAAATTGGACCGGACCCCATACTAACCTTTTTGAACACGGCGGCAATGGCGGGTGCCAGGACGGGAGGGATTTAAAGTGGGCCCGATGCGATTTGAACGCATGACCGCCCGGTTATGAGCCGGGCGCTCTGACCGGACTAAGCTACGGGCCCATGGAAGAAAAAACGCCGCCAACAGGACTCGAACCTGTGACATGCTGGTTAACAGCCAGCCACTCTACCAACTGAGTTATGGCGGCAATCCGATGTGCCAATATAGGTTGCCGCTTTCGGTGTTAAATGTAGCGGAGATTCATGCAGGGATGGACAATAGGGATCCGCCGGACTTTTCGGAGATCAGCCGCCCTGGTGTCTCATGCTCTCGAGGAGACGGATCATCTCGCCAAGCTCCTGGTCAAGGCCCGCGAGGAGCTCCACGCTCTGGGGTGTTGCAACCGCACCGGATTGAGATGCCCGGATGTACCCCATCTGCTCAAGCACGCGGAGGGAGTAGCGGATCCTGTGAAAAGGGAGGTCCATTAACTCCGAGAGTTTCATGATGCCGATGGGCTGGTGGGCCACCACTGTCCGCAGCACCTGGATATGCCGCTGCATCAGTTCGATCTCTCCTTTCACCTTCTCAATCATTGACCATGCCCCCCGGCCCGGTCCTTCGAGGCCTGCTCATCGAGCCACTTTTTGGTGGAGACGTACTGTTTCCTAAAATAGATTGCGAGCCCCACTGCCAGGAGAATGAGGGCAATCCCTCCGGGAAGCGCCACCGGTTCCGGGAGTTTCAGGATTGCGATGACTCCCAGGGCGACCAGCAGCACGATCGCATTGAGGATGATCGCCAGGCGGTAAAATTTCCATTTTAGCTGCTCTTTTGTGGCCTCGTCCATTACAGGAATATCTGCGCGATGATAAAAGTACTTGTGGGATCGCCTCCAATAAGGATGGCATATGGATGCGCTCGAAGAGGCGATCCTGCGGAGCGGGTCGACGGCCTACGTGGCCTATGGCTCATCTCAGGACGCCGACATGCGCTATCTCACCCGGTTTTCCACTACAGATCCAATTGTCTATATCCGCAAACCCGGGGAGAAGGGGACTGTCGTGGTGTCACAGATGGAATACGAACGGGCCGAGAGAGAGGCAACTGCTGCTGTGATTTCCCGGGCCCAGGCCGGGCTGTTCGAGATACTGAAAGGGGAGCAAGACCGATGGCGGGCGCTTGCCCGGATGATCGCTGGCCTCGTGCAGGGCAAGGTGCTGATCCCCCCCCAATTCCCGTATGCCCTTGGAAGAGAACTCTCGGAACTTGTGGCTGTCGAGGTGGACAGGGAGGCACTCGCCAGGATGAGGGCAGCAAAAAGCCCGTGGGAGATAGGGAGGATCAGTGCGGTGCAGGCTGCCACCGAGGAGGCAATGGACCGCGGGATCCAGGTGATCAGGAAGGCCAGGGTGAAGGGGGGGCTTCTCTACATGGGAGCGGTCCCCCTCACGTCAGGGATGGTCCGGGCGGCTATGCACCAGGTTCTCCAAAAGAGAGGGTGCATCCCTACCGATACCATCGTCTCCTGCGGCGAGGAGAGCGCACTTCCCCATCTCAGGGGAGAGGGGGCGCTGAAAGCAGACGAACCGATCGTGATCGACATCTTCCCAAGAGACGAGCAGACCGGCTACTACAGCGATATGAGCCGTACAGTCTGCAGTGGAGAGCCATCCCCCGATGTCCTTGAGATGTTCCAGGCGGTCAGGGACGCCCAGGACCTCGCCGCAGAAACGATTCGCCCCGGCGTCACCGGTGAAGAGGTCTACCGCGCGGTGGTCGGCTTCTTCGAAGAGACTGGATACGGGACCGGCAGCTCGGGATTCGTGCACAACCTCGGGCATGGCGTGGGCCTCGAGGTCCACGAAGCACCGAGTCTCGGGCCCTCCGGAGAGGTTCTGCTGCCGGGGAACGTGGTCACCAACGAGCCCGGCCTCTACATGCCCGGGATCGGCGGCGTACGACTTGAGAACATTGGAGTCATCGGCCCAGGCGGGTTTGCGACCCTAACCCGGTACCCAAGAGACCTGGCAGTGTGAGGGGGGACCTAATGAAAGACGAAGTGATGGACAAGTACATCGAGGCAGGAAAGATAGCCTCGGAAATACGCAGGAAAGGTGCAGGCGAGATCAAGGTGGGGGCGTCATACCTTGCCGTAGTGGATACGATCGAGGAGATGGTGCGGGACGCCGGTGCCGGCCTTGCATTCCCCCTGAATGTCTCTCTCAACGAGGACGCCGCGCACGATACCGCATCAGCCGGCGACGAGAGGGTGTTTGCACAGGGAGACGTTGTCAAGCTCGACCTCGGTGTTCACGTAGACGGCTACATCGCCGATACCGCGATGACGGTCGACCTCGGGGACCACCCGCTCCTCGTCGAGGCCTCAGCGCGCGGACTGGCCTCGGCGATCTCGATGGTCGCGCCGGGCGTCACCGTGGGAGAACTCGGGTCGGCAATCCACGAGGAGATCGAGTCAAGGGGATTTCGACCGGTCGCAAACCTCACCGGCCACGGACTGGACAGGTACAGAATACATACTCCCCCGAACATCCCCAATATCCGTCTCAACGGCGGGGCTGTCCTCGAGGAGGGGATGGTCTTTGCCATCGAGCCTTTTGCCAGTACCGGGATCGGCCAGGTGAGCGAGAAGCACCGCACCGAGATCTACCAGCAACTGGCAGTAAAGCCGGTGAGGCTGCCGTCCGCCCGCCGCGTGCTCGAGGAGATCAGGCAACGCCAGGGCATGCCTTTCTCAAGGAGATGGTTAAATGAGGGAAAACTCGACCTTGCCCTCTCCACTCTTGTCCGCTCACAGGTGATACGTGCATACCCTGTCCTCTCCGATGTCCCGGGGTCGCTCGTTTCCCAGGCCGAGCACACACTCATCGTCACAAGCGAGGGGTGCCTCGTCACCACCGCATGAGATATCCTTAAACTATCCCAGGAAAAATAGTAAAAGTTACAGAAATGGCTGCTGATGACGAGACCCTCAAGCTCATAGAGATCCTCCTCACCGCAGAACTCTTCAACTCCCACCAGAACCTTGACGCAAACGACCTGACCCCGGAATGCAGGAACCTCTTTACAGTCAATGGCACGGCGGAGGTGAAGCGGCCCCTGCACGTGAGCGAGGGGATGGTCAGGAGAAGCCTCGGTATCGAGAACGCCTGCAGAAAGCTCGAGCAGGCGCCGGTGGTCACCTGCGAGGAGTTCGGGCAGCGTATAAAGCTGACTGCGCTCGAGCCTGCGGCGCGCTGGTTCCTGAAGATAGGCGGCATGCCGCAGATAGAGAAGAATCCTACCCTGGCCTTTTTCTTTGAGCATTTTGAATCGACGAAGGTATCCTACGAGAAGGCGCGCCAGGATAACCCCCCCATAGAAGACACACGGGTGTTCCTGCAGTCCAGGCTCACGAAGATACTCGCGGACGACGAGCGCCTGAAGAACGCGATGGACCTGATAATATTGAGCGCGCCCGAGGAGGTCGAGCAGGACTTCAACGACCTCGTCTGCACGAGAGCGCAGGAGAACATCATCAGGAAGATCCAGGTTGCAAGAACGCACAGGGATATCCTCCGCAGGCACCGCATCCACGAGGTGGGCAAGCTCCTCTTCGTGGGCCCCCCGGGCACCGGCAAGACCTCCCTTGCCCTGGCACTCGCCCGGAAACTCCACCTTCCCCTCCTCGAGGTTCGCCTCTCGATGATCACCTCCCAGTACCTCGGTGAGACCTCGAAGAACATCGACCGGATCTTCGAACTGGCAAAAGCCCTCTCTCCCTGTATCCTGTTCATCGACGAGTTCGACTTCGTGGCAAAGAGCAGGGTTGCCGATGACCATGGTGCAATGAAGCGGGCGGTCAACTCGCTTTTGAAGAACATTGACCAGGTGAGCCTGATCCGGCATGGCGTCCTCCTTGTCGGGGCAACGAATCACCCGCAGCTGCTCGATGAGGCTGCCTGGAGGAGGTTTGACGAGGTGGTCGAGTTCGGGCTCCCGGACAGGGAGATGCGCAGGGCAATCCTCGAGAAGGTCTCCACTGGCATGCAGTACATGTTCGATATCCCGGACCTTGCAGAAAGAACGGAAGGGTTCTCGGGGGCCGATCTCCGTATCATGATCAAGGAGGCGCTCCTCTCTTCGCTGATGGATCACCGGGATGCAATCAATATTACCGATATCGAGCGTGGCATCACGGTGGTGAAGAACAGGGACACCATCCGTTCCCAGAACTGGTTGTCATAGGATGCAAATCGTCCTCCTGGGCACGGGTGATGCGATCGGTACTCCCAGGATCGGGTGTTCGTGCACCCAGTGCACCCATGCGCACGAACATGGCCTGCAGAGGCTGCGGACATCGTTGCTGGTGGAGCGTCAGGGCCGCCACATCCTGATCGACAGCGGGCCCGACCTCCGCCAGCAGCTCCTTGCCGCAGGATCTCCGCATATCGATGCCGTGCTCTGGACCCACGGCCACTACGACCATTTCATGGGGTTTGCCGAGTTCTACAGGGTCCAGGATGTGCCAGACGTGTACGCGCCCCTTCCTGTAATGGACTACTGCGGGAGGATCTTCCAGTTTCTCCTTCGCGATCGCCACCCTGTCAGGGCATATTGCCCGTTCACCCTCTTCGGGGTGGAGTGCACGTTTCTCACCGTGGACCATCCTCCCACGTACACCTGTGGGGTTCTGCTGGAGGCCGACGGCGTGCGGATTGGGTATACCTCCGACACAACCTTGCGGCTCCCCGAAGAGACCTCGAAGCATCTTGAAGGAACAGACCTCCTCTTCGTGGACGCACTTCTCCCTTCCCACCTCCATGTCCCCAAGCACATGAATTACAAGGAGGCATGTGACCTTGCACGCACGCTCGGCGCAGGGGATTTCCGTTGCGTGCACCAGAGCCATCACCTTCCGTGGGGCCTCCCACACCTGGGATGTGACGGCGAGACCTTTACTTTCTGATCGCGTGGTGCGATTCGCCCGGCAGATGCCCGCGAGGAACCCACGCATACCTATATAGGACTCCCCCGCCCATTCATAGGTGGATGAATATAAAGATCCTGGAACTCGAGAAAGACAAGGCAAAACTCCTCATTCAGGGGGAGGGCCACACCTTCATGAATGTCCTCACAGAGGAGATCCTGAAGGACCCTGACGTGGACGTGGCGAAATACCTCATCAAGTTCCAGTTCTCGGACCCTGAGCTTCTCGTCACCACCAATGGAAAGAAAGCCCCGCTGGACGCGATCCGCGAAGCCTGCCAGAGGATATCCGGGTCGTGTGACGAGCTCCTTGAGATTCTCTCCAAGGGGAGATCGTAAAGCGCGGAATTGTTGAGAAAAAGGTGATTTATCCTATTTTATTGGTATTCCATCCTGAGACTGCCAGGTTCAGACAAGCACCCGTTCCGTGAACACGATGGAACCGGAGACGCGGGTGATCCTGACCTTGACTTTCTGACCCGGCTTTCCACCGGGGATATACAGGATATACCGCCCCATCCTCACCACGCCGTCGCCTCTCCGGCTCACAGACTGGACCTCAAGGTCGAGGATCGCACCTTCTGAGATCTCATTTGTGACCGGCTCAGTCCGGGCTTTCCTCTTCCTCACCGGGCGGTGACCTCCGCAGGCATCGCAACGCAGGAGGAGGACACGGTCGTCCTTCACGAGGCGGGTGTCAGGTTTCCCGCACTCGGAACAGATGACATAATCATCCACGTACCCCTTCACCAGGGAGTTGATCAGCGCCGCCTCAAATTTCCCGTTGAAGATGGCGCGGGTGCCGTCAATCTTGCCGGCAGTGCCGAGTTCGCCGAGGAGGAATTTCATCAGGTGATCCTTGTCGCGGCGGACGGTATCGGCGATCTCCGAGAAATTTTCGAGCACGGTTGTCTTTCCTTCGATATACGACCTCGCCTCCGGCACCGTGAACCGCTCCACCGATTCGGTCGGCTCGGTCACGTGGGAATAGGCTTTTTTCAGGAGTGTCTCGTACGGCTCAACCATAGTACTTATATAAGGTGTCCAGGTGTAAAAAATGCCCCCTCACGGGAACGGACGTTTCCTCTTTTTCACAGGCTTCCGTACAGGCAAACCGTTCTCCTCCGTAAGACTCGCCTGCAAGTAAAGGGATCACGGGGGCAAAGCTCCCTGCTGTTACTTTGCATAACGGATATCGTCAAGGATTAAGGCCCGGGGCCCGGTCGCGATGCCGGGGACAGGCATCGCTCTCTCAATTCACGCTGTTCTCACGCTTTTTGACCTGGAAACCAAAAAACACCTTCATGTGATGATTGAAAAGGAATACCTGTTAACTTATGAAAAAAAATACATGACTCTCATCGAGACACACGCATACGCATTCATGGAAATGCCGCAGGCATTTTCATTGAAAAAAACATGGGTCTTTATTGTTTTTTGAACTGGGGCATCATCGCCCTGACCTCTTTTCCCACCTGCTCGACCAGGTGCTCCTCATCAGCCCTGGTGAGGGCATTGAAGACCGGGCGGTTCACCAGGTTCTCAAGCATCCACTCCCTGGCAAACTCGCCGCTCTGGATCTCCTTTAAAATCTCCTGCATTGCCAGGTATGACTCGGGGCCGATCACCCGGGGACCGCGCGTGAGGTCGCCGTACTGGGCGGTGTTGCTGATGGAGTTGCGCATCTTCGTAAAGCCTCCCTCGTAGATAAGGTCCACAATCAGCTTGGTCTCATGGAGGACCTCGAGATATGCCATCTCCGGTGCATACCCGGCATCGACCAGTGTCTCGAAACCCGCCTTGATGAGGGAGGTGATACCCCCGCACAGTACCACCTGCTCGCCGAAGAGGTCTGTCTCGGTCTCCTCGCGGAACGTCGTCTCGAGCACCACTGCCCTGGTTGCCCCAATCCCCTTGGCGTATGCAAGCGCGATCTGTTGTGCGTTGCCGGTATAGTTCTGGTGGATGGCGATGAGCGCGGGGACACCCTTCCCCTCCTCGTATGTCCTGCGCACCATGTGCCCTGGACCCTTCGGCGCAACCATGATGACATCGATGTCAGGCGGTGGCACGATCTGGCCAAAGTGAATGTTGAAGCCGTGGGAGAACATCAGGCATTTGTTCTCTGAGAGGTGCGGGCGGATCTCGGCCTGGTATATGGCCCCCTGGTGCTCGTCCGGGACGAGGACCTGGACAACCTGGGCTGATTTCACTGCCTCTGCAACGGGATAGACCTTGAAACCGTCTGCAGACGCCGCCTGCCAGGAACGACCGGGTCGAAGCCCGATCACAACGTCGAGGCCGCTGTCCCGGAGGTTGAGGGCCTGCCCCCTCCCCTGCGACCCGTAACCAATCACTGCAATACGCTTCCCCTTCAGAACCCCAAGGTCCGCATCGGTATCATAGTATTTCTCCATCATACGCTGATCCCACAGATATCAGTAACAGAGCACTTAAATATTATATAGAAAAATTACATTCCACATCATTCTTGGGAGCGATGCGCTATTCCCAATGCCGTAAAACACAAATCCGGACGTGATTTGCCAGATATTCAGTCCACCACCCCGGATGTCAGGATCAATCTTACCAGGGTGGGTGTGAAGAACGTCAAGAAACTGGTGGAGGTCTCGAGGCCCGATAAGAGGCCGGTGATCTTCATCTCCAACTTCGACGTCTTCGTTGACCTTCCGGGCAGCCTCAAGGGGGCCAACCTCTCCCGGAACTTTGAGGTAATCGACGAGGTGCTCCAGCAGGCCATCGACGGCGATGTCAAAGAGATCGAGAACCTCTGCAGCGTGGTGGCACGAAAGCTCCTCGACCGGCACGAGTATGCCGACCGCACCGAGGTGCTGATGAACAGCCAGTTCATGGTCAAGCGCGAGACTCCTGTCTCCCACACCAGCTGCCACGAAGTGGTCAAGGTGCATGCCCGTGCGGTTGCCAGGAGAACCTTCCGCGATCCCATCGTGAGAAAGAGCATCGGGGCCGAGGTGACGGGAATGACTGCATGCCCCTGTGCGCAGGATATCATGAAGGAGCGGGCCATATCGGTCCTCCAGAACCTGGAGATACCAAAAGAGAAGATCGATGCGTTTCTCGCCGAGGTCCCGATGGCGACCCACAACCAGCGTGGGCGGGGCGTCCTGTGCATCGAGATAGATGATGACCAGCACGTCAAGCTAGAGAAGATCATCCGTATCCTCAAGGAGTCCATGAGCTCCTCCATCTTCGAGCTGCTCAAGAGGGGTGACGAGAGTTACGTCGTGCTGAGCGCCCACAAGAATCCTCGTTTCGTTGAGGACTGCGTACGGGAGATCGCAAAGAAGGTGCTGGCGGAGTTCAAGGACCTGCCTGGCGATTCGCTGATCACCATCATGCAGACAAACGAGGAGAGCATCCACCAGCACGATGCCTACGCCGAGCGGCAGGCCACGATGGCGGAACTGTACGTGGAACTGAACGGGGAGCATTCCTGATGCGAGAGGGCTGTCCCCACCCCTCAGGACCTCATAAATACCATCTGCAAAAAAGATTTTAAAGCCTTCATTTTTTAATTCGCCCAATTTATATTGGGATAAGTTTCTCTCTCCCACAACCTGACATCCCCTCCCTGAAAGCGCGGGGATTGCATGAAAAATCCAGAGAGAAAACGGCTAAAAACGGTTGTTTTCACAAAACTTTCCATTCAGTGCAAAGCCAACTTCAGGATTCTGTAGTGATTAAAGCGATAAAAGGAGCCTTTTCGTTAAAAGGGCTTCATTTTAACCTTCGAACGCTTCCTCAGAATTTCTGCACAGTAGATAAATATGAGGACAAGATTACATTCACACTGAACGTACTCTGTACGGTCAAACATCTCTCTATGAGAGGTGAGTGTGGAATTACACCGGTATCGCAAAGAGAACATGAGAATACCATGAGGCGATTATATTGTCGAAAATTGTAGAGATCTCCCCAACCACGAGGCATGAGGGACACTCAAAGCTCGTCCTGAAGGTGGACGATGCAGGTATCATCGAGCGTGGTGACTGGCTCTCCATTACCCCTGTGAGAGGGGTAGAGAAGCTGGCCCTCGGGAAGACGATGGACCAGGTCCCGAAGATCGCGTCCCGCGTCTGCGGTATCTGTCCGATCGCCCACACCCTCGCAGGAATCGAGTCCATGGAGGCCTCCATCCGCTGCGAGATCCCCAGGGATGCCAAACTGCTCAGGATCATTCTCCAGTGCGCCAATAGGCTCCACAGCCATGCACTCCACAACATCCTGACACTCCCGGATATGTATCTCCCCGGGACCGACACCAAGATCAACCCATTCTCCCCCCAGGAGCCGGTCAGGACGGTTGCGAAGCGGATCCAGAGGCTCCGCGAGATCGGCCAGACCATCGGCGAGATCGCGGGCGGCGAAGCGGTGCACCCCAGCAACCCCCGTGTCGGAGGAATGTACAAGGCCTGCACACAGCATGCGAAGACCAAGATGTACGACCTCGCGAAGGAGGGACTTGTTCTTGCCCACGAGCAGATGGACTTCATGATAGCCATCCTCCGCAACTACCAGAAGCGCGACTGGGCAGAGGTCGGCGGAAAACAGATCCCCATCCCGAAGACCCTTGGATACCACAACCAGGGCTACATGGCAGCTGACCCAATGTACGGAAGCTCGAGCCTTGACGAGTGTCCAGGCTGGAACCCCGACCGGTGGACCGATGTCCGCCCATGGGACTGGTACATGGGAGAAGGCGAGGTCAGCCTTGCAGACCCAAGCTATCCTATCGGTGGTACCTCTCCTGTCGGAACCAAGGTCAACCCCCAGATGGAGGCCTGTACGGGTGTGCCGCTCTATGACGGCTCCCCGGTAGAGGTAGGCCCAAGGGCACGGCTTGTCCAGTTCAAGAACTACGATGAGAAAGGCACCATCGGGCAGCAGGTTGCACGCCAGATGGAATATCCAGACTGCCTGTACACCATCATCAACGCCCTTGACGATTACAACCCGAATGGAAAGGTCCTTGCAGACCATATCCCGCAGGGTGACGGATCGCTTGGATGGGCCGCAAACGAGGCACCCCGCGGATGCGATGTCCACCTTGCAAAGGTCAAGGACGGAAGGGTCCTCTACTACGAGATGCTCGTTCCCACCACCTGGAACTTCCCCACCTGCAGCCGCGCCCTGACCGGTGCACCCTGGCAGCTCGCGGAAGTAATCGTCCGAGGATACGACCCGTGCGTGTCATGTGCAACCCACATGATAGTCATCGACGAGGACAAGAGGCTCGTTGCCCAGAAACTCATCCAGTGAGACTGCTCGCATGCTGTATCCAGAGATTGTGATTGCAGGGTGTGGCAACCCGTTGTTCGCTGATGACGGGTTCGGGCCGGCAGTGGTTGAGGAGCTTTTGCGCCTCGATCTCCCCGACAATATCAAAGCCGTGGATGCAGGCCTTGGAGGCCCGCATTTCATTTTCACGCTGCTTGATACGGAAGTGACACGGAAGTTGATCATAGTTGACACCGTGGACTTCGGGGGAAACCCTGGTGAACTGGTACGACTGAAAGTTGAAGACCTGCCGCCGGGAAGTTACAGGGACGCCCACTCCTGGGACCTCACCGAGCCGCTCCACCGGTTGAAAGACTCGATGGAGATTGCAGTCATTGGATGCCAGCCCAAGCATGTGAGCGCCCCTGAATTCGAGATGGGGCTCTCTGATGAGGTTTCAGGCGCGATACCCAGGGCAGTACGTGAAGTGCTTGCCCTGATCGGAGTGGATTATGGGACTACTCTCGAGAATCTTCGGAAAGAAGAGCGCCAGCCCGAAGCCGGAGGCGAAGCCTGCGGTGAAAGCTGACGTGGAGAAAAAGGCTGAAACGATTAAAAAGGAGGAAAAGCCTGTGGCAGACAAGATTACAGTTGGCCACGTGCACATGAGCGGATGCACGGGCTGTCTGGTATCCTTAGCAGACAACTATGGTGGATTGTTAACCATACTTGACAAATACGCCGACCTTGTCTATGGCCTGACCCTTGCCGACGTGCGGCACATCCCCAAGATGGACGTGGCACTGGTGGAGGGGTCGGTGTGTATCCAGGACAAGATCTCAGTACAGGAGATCAAAGAGACCCGCGAGAAGGCAGCGATTGTGGTGGCAGTAGGCGGCTGTGCCTGCTATGGCAACATCACCCGGTTCACCCGCGGCGGCCAGCAGAACCAGCCCCAGCACGAGTCCTATCTGCCGGTGGGGGACCTGATCAAGGTGGATGTCTACATCCCCGGATGCGCTCCCTGCCCGCAGTTGATCAGGAACGTGTGCGTGATGGCGTACCTGCTCCTGAAAGGCAACAAGGACCAGCAGGAGCTGGCGAAGAAATACTTGACCCCGCTGATGCAGCTTGCCGACCGCGGTACCGAGGCATGCGGATGCGACCTCATGTATGACGTGGTCAACCAGGGTCTCTGCATGGGCTGCGGATCGTGCGCAGCAGCATGCCCGGTCAGGGCCATTACCCACGAGTACGGGAAGCCCAACGTGAACAGGGAGATGTGCATCAAGTGCGGTGCATGCTACGCCCAGTGCCCGAGGAGCTTCTTCAACTTTGACGTGGTCCCCGAATTCGAGGGCATCATGGATGCCATTGATGCAGCACTCAAGTGAGGTGAGAGAGATGGCAGGAGAACTCGGAAAATACAAACTCTGTGTATCGGCACGCAGCGCTGACAAGGCCATTCTCCGGAAGGCCCAGGATGGGGGTATTGTCACCCAGCTCTTCAAGTTCGCCCTTGAAGAGGGAATCATCGATGGCGCGATCGTAGCAGGACCGGGAGACGAGCCCTGGAGGCCCCGCCCGTTCATTGCAACCACCGTCGAGGAGCTGATGACCTCGAGCGGGACCAAGTACAACATCAGCCCCCAGGTGTCCTGGATCAAGGAGGCCACCCGGAGCTACGGTCTTGACAAGATCGGTATCGTGGGGACACCGTGCCAGATGCAGGCGGTCAGGAAGGGCCAGCTCTACCCAGTGGGGCTCCGGGACGTTCCCGACAAGATCAAGCTCGCCATCGGCATCTTCTGCATGGAGAACTTCTCGTACCAGAGCGTGAAACAGCTCGTAGAGGACCATGCAGCCATGAAGATGGAAGCAGTCAAGAAGATGGAGATCGGGAAGGGCAAGTTCTGGGTCTACGGGCAGCGCGGGCAGGTCGTCCAGCTTCCCCTCAAGGTGACCCACAAGTACGAGCAGCCCGGCTGCCACGTCTGCCTTGACTACGTCGCGAACCTTGCGGATGTCTCGACCGGGTCCGTTGGAAGCCCCGACGGCTGGAGCACGGTCTTTGTCAGGACCCGCAACGGCGACGACATCTGGTCCAAGGCAATCGCGGCAGGCTGTTTCGAGACCAAGCCCATCGAGCAGGTGAAGCCCGGCCTCGAGCTCGTGACCAAACTTGCGACCGAGAAGATCACAAAGAACCAGAAGACCGTCGAGGAGAGGGCCAAGTTCGGCGTGAACAAGGCACTCCGGAACCCCTACCTGGGTCCGAAATAACTCTCTTTTTTCTCCCCTCTGCGGTTTTTTCCTGGCTGAATTTACGTGTGCCAAATATCGTTCATATCGTTTGGGTATTTTTTTAAGCGCAAATCCTTACTCACGAATGTCTCTCCCGGGATCGAGTTCACTAAAGAGAGATACTGACAAATATGCGAAATTTTGATGGGGATTCTCCCCCTCTCCTGTTTAATCTCACAATCAACCCTCCTTATACTCAAGAACCGCACTCCCATCTCAGACGTTCTTGGGGGCTGACGCCCCCGCCACTGCGGCATCCCCATAGCGCGATAGGGACAGTGCTGGCGACAAAGTAGTAGGATTCAACGGTAGATTGTGCATCCCCCTTTCCACAGGCTATCGCGTACCGGGGGAGAGTTCGGGAGAGTGGATTCTTCCTCCTCCCCTCTAATCTCCCGATCAACCCTCCTTATACTCAAGAACCGCACTCCCATCTCAGACGTTCTTGGGGGCTGACGGCCCCGCCACTGCGGCATCCCCATAGCGCGATAGGGACAGTGCTGGCGACAAAGTAGTAGGATTCAACGGTAGATTGTGCACCCCCCTGCCCACAGGCTATCGCGTACCGGGGGAGGGGGCAGGGGAGGGGGATTCTCCCCCTCCCCCCAAACGAAGAATTTATTCACTGAAATCCCGTTTCACCTGCCTCCCCTTTGAGAAAACTATAAATCGCGGCGACCGAAGATCGCCTCGGCGTCGATTCGCGCATCCCCCGCCATATTTCCCTCTGTATTGATAATCCCCAAAACCGAATGCATCATTCAATAAAAGTCCATCAATCACTTCAAACGGATTCGCAGTCATCGGAAAGCGTTTATCCGGATGCATCCATATGCTGTCGTACCAGAGGTGATTGCACAATCATGGCGCGATATCCAATCCTGATCCTTGGGCTGGCACTGGCCTGCTTCATGGTCGTATTCATGGCCGGGTGCACACAGCCACAGGGCGGAGACGGGAAACCGACTCCGACCCCTACTGCGCCCATTATCCCATCGCAGTCGTTTGACCAGGAAAGTAACGGAAAGCAGGTGACTGCCCCCGCTGGCTCGGCATTCTCGGTCACGCTGCCGGAAAACCCGACTACCGGCTATTCGTGGAACCTGGTCCACTCGGCCGGGCTCACACTGCTGAATGACGAGTTCATTCCGCCTTCCACGCAACTGGTCGGAGCAGGCGGGACCAGGTTATGGTTATTCAGCGCGGTGGAGAAGGGGAACCAGTCTGTGCACGGGGAGTACCGTCGCCCCTGGGTGCCTGCGGGAACCGTGGTCTTCCAGGACCTGGAAGGGGGTTTCTACGGTATTGTTGGTGATGACGGGAAAGATTACCTCCCGCTGAATCTCGGTGCGGATTACAGGGTAGACGGCCTCCGGGTATCCTTCGAATCGGAGCCTGCAGGTGATGTCTCTACCATCTACATGTGGGGGACCCCAGTGAACCTCACGTTCATCGAGACCACCGATGTCTATGACCTTCATGTGCTGGTGAATTGAAGGAACCGCTATTCCCAGCTCATTTTTCACCGTTGTCCTCCTCGGTTGGATGCACAGAGTATCGCTGTTCCAGCCAGCAACCCGCCGCCTCATCCTCCGTTAGAGGAGCCCGAGGACTGCAGGGAGCGTCCGCGCCCATGAACAGACCCTCTCTTTGTCACGGAAGTCCCCCCCTGAGATGCCTGCAAGTGTGAGAATTGCCTTGTCTGCCGGGGTCAACCGGCCGGGATCCACCATACCCGGGAAAAATGCCGCATCCCTGGGAGTAATGAAGAGACGGACATCCGAGAGTGCAGCCTCCCCTCCCTTCAGCGCTTTTTCGTTCGGCTCCTTTAACGAGTAGCCCACCGAGAAAACCGCGACGGGAATCCGCCCGAACGCCCCCCTCTCCCTTGATACCTGTTCCCTGGCTTCCGGGAGCCACTTGCCCATGTAGAGGGGGCTCCCGAGCACAGCCGCATCGTAGGCCGCTGGATCAACATCCCTTCCGGCCGGACGGCAGTCCACGGCCATCCCGAGGCGTATCAGCTCCTCTTCAATCCATTCGGCAATGTCTTTCGTTGACCCGTACCTGCTGGCATAGCAGACAAGGACCGACTTTTTCTTTCCCTTCAGGCCTTCTGCCGCTGCCACGCCTCCGCCAGACATCTCTCACTCTCCTCCCTCGTGCCGGCCATCCGGTTCTTCCCCGGCAGGCTTCGTACCTATATATTCATATGCACCGTGAATGTTATTCATTCTCATAGGAGTAGAATTGCATGAAGCAGAAGGAAGTGTTTCAGGGCGTCCCGGGCATGCTCCGCCCGTTCAAGGAGTTCATCGAGAAGAAGGGCATGAAGGCGGGAGACCTGGTGGTCTACTATGGCTGTCCAGGGACCTGTACGCCGTTTGTCGAGCTCCTTGGCTTTTCGGTGCGAAGCCTCGAACTTGCCCAGGTCTTTGTCCCTTACGTTGACGAGGCCAAGGCGCAGAAGATCGCGCTCGTCCCCGACATCGGGATGCAGGCGAAGGGTGCAGCGAAAATCGCAAACCCTGCCGCGGTGGTGGTCATGGGCGGCCTCTCGATGCCGAACGTTCCGGTCACTGCAGACCAGGTGAAGTCCGCGATTGAAAAGTACCCGGACGCTGCAAAGATAGGCGTCTGTTTCATGAACATGTTCGAAAAGGCCGGATGGCTCAAATCCATCGACTTTGACCTCCTGATCGATGCCTCGATCGACCCGGTCAACGTGTGGAAGTGAGAAGACCCGTGCTCGTTTTTCCCCGGGTGCCGTTCTCCGGAGGGGAACAGGCCCCCTGGGAACTCTCTTTATAATTCTCCTGCCAGGGTCCCTACAAAAGCCGTGAGTGCGGGCAATGCCAGGGCGCGCTCGCTGGCACAGATCTCGTACACAAGGGAACTCTCAAATGCCGATCGTACGGTGGCGGGACATGATCCGGGCAGGTCGCACTTGTTCAGCATCACCGCGAGGGGTATTTCCATCTTCGAGAGCGTCTCGTAGAGGCTTAACGTGAACTCGTCGGTAGCGACGCTGCAGTCGACGAGGAGGATCGCCGCATCCATCCCGCGCGAGATGATCTGGCGGACAAACTCGAACCGCTCCTGGCCGGGTGTCCCGAAGAGGTACACCTGCAGTGCATGGATCTCGACCCTGCCATAGTCAAGCGCAACGGTAGTGTCGCCCTCGTTCGTGTGCGCTTCCACGTGCCGCGCCTTCGGGTCGATCGCCTGGATGAACGTCGACTTCCCCGCATTGTATGCCCCGAAGACGACGATCTTCAGTTTTCCTCCTGCCATCGAAAGGATCTATTCACTCCCCGGTTTTTTTACCGTTTCTATGCGCATCTCCAGCGTATGCACCAGGCCCCGGGCACGAGGAGACGTTGCCGTTCTTTTTTATAGCAGCATTCCCGTTATTCCCTCATGTTCCACCTTCATTCCCCCTCACCCTCGAACCTGCGGGTTCTGCGCGACCCAGAACATCCTTCTGTCTTCACGGTACAATAATACTGAGTAACTATGACCGAGAGGAAAGAATCCCTTGCAGGGACGCGCGTGACCATGGAGACCACCCTTGGCACCATAGAGATAGAGCTCTTTCTAGACATGCCCGTGACAGCGGGAAATTTTGCCTCGCTCGTGAAGAAGGGGTTCTACGACGGGGTCATCTTCCACCGGGTCATCGACGGTTTCATGATCCAGGGCGGCGATCCGACGGGTACCGGGAGGGGAGGGCCGGGCTACACTATTAAAGACGAATTTGTGGCAGGGAGGAGAAATGAAAGGGGCACCATCTCGATGGCCAACGCCGGCCCGAACACAGGAGGAAGCCAGTTCTTCATAAACCTGGTAAACAACCACTACCTTGACAGCAAGCACCCCGTATTCGGACGCGTGGTGGTCGGAATGGATGTGGTGGATAAGATTGCAAAGGTAAAGAAAGACAGAAACGATCGCCCCCTCCAGCCTGTTACCATTACCCGGGCCACGCTGGCGTAAGTGCCCGCGTCTGGCAAGGGTCAAAACCCTGCCTTCTTTTAAAACCACATACGTCCCCGGATGGGACACATGCATTCGAGAATGAAATTGGCGGAACCATTTTTCATAGTAACCGCTCATGACCGCCCTGCCGTCGAATATAAACGATGAAAATCACGAAGTGATTTACATTCAAAGAACGTGTGTGGGACTTTAAACACGGCCACCTCGCCGGCCAGATGCTTCTCCATTTTCTGTTCTCGCCTCCAGGGAAGATGGCCGAAAACGATATCCCCCGGCGGTTACGTATTATCCATCTTCATGGGTGGCACTAAAAAAAACCGGTCATGCCAGGAACGCACGATAAGTGGGAAAGGGATGCAATGGGAGACGCTCACCCACGCACCTGGATAAAAAAGAGGGGTTTTTCAGGCCAGGTAATCAGCCGGTGTGGGCATCTGCTCCTTGAGGCCCTTCCGCTTTCTGATGGAGGTCACGACCTCCTTCATCAGGTTGCTTGGAACGAGTTCAAAACCTACAAATTCGGTGCTCCACATCGCCCGCCCCTCTGTGGCGGAACGGATGTCCCCTGCAAACCCGAAGAGCTCGGCGACGGGGGCCTTGCCGACGACCGTGACCGTGTCCCCTTCGCTCTGGATATCGAATACCTGTCCCCTTCTGCCCTGGATCTGGGAGGTCGCATTCCCCATCTGGTCTGTGGGGACCGTGATCTGGATCTTCTGCACGGGCTCAAGGAGCGTATCGCCCGCAATCAGCATCCCTGCCTTGACTGCGGACCTGACGGCGGGGATGACCTGTGCAGGGCCCCTGTGGATGGCATCCTCGTGGAGTTTCACGTCCACCAGCCTGAGTTTCAGGTTCTGCACCTTCTCATCGGCAAGTGGACCGCCGTCGAGTGCTTCATGGAGACCTTCGATGATCAGCTCCATGGTCTCGTTCAGGTACTGGACACCCTTGGTCATGTCTATGAACATGGTGTTACCGTAGATGTCTTTCACACTCTTGGCCTCGTCTTTTTCCATGCCGGCTGCGATCAGGGCGTCACGCCGCTCCAGCTGGGACTGGTTCATGGAGACCTGCCCGTTCTTGATCAGGTCGACGATTGCGTCCGGCAGAACCTCGAGCTCCAGATAGAAGCGGTTGTGCCGGTTGGGGGACTTCCCCTCCACCGGGCCCGCTTTCTGGGTCACCGTCTCCCGGTAGACCACGATCGGCTCAGAGGTGACGATCTCCACGCCCTTGTCCCGCTTGATACGACCAGTGACGATCTCCAGGTGCAGCTCTCCCATCCCTGATATAAGATGCTCGCCTGTTTCTTCGTTGATATTGATCTGGAGAGTGGGATCCTCCTTGGCCACCTGGCGGAGCACCTCGACAAGTTTCGGGAGATCCTTCATGTTCTTGGCCTCCACCGCAACCGTCATCACAGGCTCACTGTAGTGCTTCAGGGACTCAAACGGAGTCATGTCCAGGAGCGTGGTCACCGTGGACCCTACAGAAGCATCCTTAAGACCGGTCACCGCCGCGATGTTCCCGGCCTTGATCTCCTCCACCTCCACCCTGGTGGGCCCCATGAAGATCCCCACCTGCTGCAGGCGATTGACCTTCTTCGCGGTGCCCATCACGTAAAGCTCAGTACCGCGCTTGATCCGGCCCGAGAAGAGCCGGCCGGTGGCCACTTCCCCGGCGTGGGGATCGAACGATATATCAGTGACCATCAGGGTGGCAGGGCCGTTCGGGTCGCAGTCAAGCATCGCTTTCCCTTCGGGGGTGGTGGCATCCCCGTGCCAGATAACCTTGATACGCCGCTTCTGCGAGTCTTTTGGGTTCGGCAGGTGCTTGACCACCATGTCCAGCACCACCTCGCAGAGGGGACTCCTCTTGGCAAGGTTCTTCATGTCCCCTGTCCGGCAGCTCTCGTAGACCTCCTTGAACGAGACCCCGCTCCTCTTCATAAAGGGGACCGAGACTGCCCAGTTATAGAGGGCTGACCCAAACGCCACGGTTCCCATGGATGCATCGAGTTTCCACCCGGCATTGTAGGCCTCCTCGTTCATCCCCTTAATCAGCTTGTTGACCTTGTCAATGACCCTGCCGAGGCGGATCTGCATCTCCATCTCGTCCACCTTGAGCTCGTTGATCAGCCGGTCAACCTTGTTGATAAAGAGAACCGGGCGGACACCCTCTTTCAAGGCCTGCCGGAGCACTGTCTCTGTCTGGGGCATGGTCCCCTCCACCGCGTCGACCAGCACGACTGCGCCATCGACCGCCCGCATGGCACGGGTGACATCTCCCCCGAAGTCAACGTGGCCGGGCGTGTCGATCATGTTGATCAGAAACTCCATCCCTTCATATTCGTGGACCATGGAGACGTTGCTCGCATCGATGGTGATGCCGCGGGCCTGCTCCTCCTCATCCGAGTCCATGAAGAGCTGTTTGCCGGCAAGCTCCTCGGATATGATCCCTGCCCCCGCAAGGAGGTTGTCAGAGAGGGTGGTCTTGCCATGATCGATGTGGGCAACGATACCGATATTCCGGATGTGTACCGGGTCACTCATCAGTTCAGTGACTTTCTCGATTGATTTTCTGCCTCGGGCCATTAAAACACCACAAAAAAGTGAATATTGTTCCTTATCTGGCGGACTTCGCAATACGCTCGCGTTCTTCCTTCTTGTTCACCGAGTAAGCCTTCATGTCGCCCTTCGAGGCAGCGATCAGCTCGTCTGCCAGGCATACGGCTACCGGCTTCTTGCTCTTGTGGGCTGCCTTGGAGACTGCCTCGGAGAGGAAGTAGAGGGACGTGTTGACCCTCCGGATGGGTGCGGTGTCCACCGACTTCGGGACATTGATACCGCCATACTTCAGCCTGACTGTCTCCTCGCGCTGGCCGGTGTTGGCAATCGCCTCGACGAGGACCTGCACGGGGTTTTTCTTGGTCTTCTTGTGAACGATCTCGAATGCGTCGCGCACGATGCGGGTCGCGAGCTGCTTGTTTCCCGTGTTCATCTCGGACTGCATCAGCCTGTTGATGAGGCGCTCCACGATCAGCATGTTTGCCTTGTTGAACTCCTGGCGGGTGAATTTTCCGGTCGAATGAGGGACGATCACGGGGCTCAGGCTGATGTACCGGACAAGGCTCGGGTCGGTCACCTGCACCTCGCCGAGATCCCACTTGTTGAAGAGGAGCCGGGTTGCGGGTTCTGTCTCTGTCATTTCAGATCACCTGCGTGGTTTCTCCTTGCGTCCGATGACCATCTCGTGGAGGGAGACGTTGTTGACCTTGGTGACAACGTAACGGACCCCGGGGATGTCTCCCATGGACCTCCCCAGTCTCCCGCCTATCCCCTCGATCTCGACCTCATCGTGTTCGTCGATGAAGTTGATGGCCCCATCGCCGACCGCGAATGCAGTGACCTGCCTGCCGTTCTTGATCAGCTGCACCCTCACGCACTTGCGGATGGCAGAGTTCGGCTGCTTGGCCTCTACCCCTATCTTCTCGAGCACGATCCCGCGGGCCTGGGGAGCACCCTCCAGGGGGTCAGACTTGAGGTTGACCCCGCCCTGGCTCCGCACGAATTTCGGGTCGCTCCAGCGGAACTTCTTTGCGTCCTTGAGCAGTTTTCTTGCTGCAAATTTACCCTTACCCATGAAATACCCTCATGTACAAGTTCATTTGTGGTGGACTCAGAATTCACCCAATGTGGATATATAAACGCGCGGTGGCGACTTATATATTATGGAGGAGTCCCCGATTGCCTGTATTGGTTGTATCGCATTGCTAATAATATTATATCCCGTTCCCGCCAAACTTCTCTCATGATCTCCCGTATTTTCAAGGAGGTGCATTTCGACGCGAGCCACAGGCTGCTGCATTACAAGGGGAAATGCGCCTGCCTGCACGGGCACCGGTGGAAGGTGGAAGTGTGGATGGAGGGGCAGGTGGACGGGCGGACCGGCATCCTGGTTGACTACAATACCATAAAAAATGTCATCGAGCGGTACGATCACCAGATCATACTCAACGAGCAGGACCCGATGGTCGCGGCCATTCTTGCATTCCACCCGGTCATCACGACACCAGGAGAGCCCACGAGCGAACTTTTGGCAACCCTGATCGCGGGGATGCTCAACGAAGAGTGCGAAAGGCTGGGTCTCACGGCAAGGGTGACCCGTATCCGCGTCTGGGAATCCCCCACCTGCCATGCAGAAGTGATATATGAAGGTCAGTGAGATATTCCGGAGTATCCAGGGAGAGGGGATACGCCAGGGGAGGCCCTGCACCTTCATCAGGTTCGCCGGATGCAACCTCAACTGCTCATGGTGCGACACCCCCCAGGCCCGTATAGCGGGAAGGGAGATGGACGCAGGCGAGATCAATGCCCGGGTGCGGGAATTGGGCGGCACCTACCTCTGCATCACCGGGGGAGAGCCTCTCCTCCAGGGTGCACCGCTCCTCTCCCTTCTCTCATCCTTCCATTCCTCCGGGTACATGATTGACATCGAGACCAATGGGACTCTTGACTTCTCGCCCTTTCAGGCGCTCGCGAGCATCTGCATGGACGTGAAATGCCCTTCTTCGGGTGAGGAGAGCGACCTTTCACTCCTCTCCCGCATCACCACGAACGACTCGGTCAAGTTCGTGGTCCGGGACGAGGAGGACTGCAGGTACGCCTGCGATGTGCTCATGGAGCATCCCGTCCGTGGGGAGGTCTTTTTCTCCCCGGTGGAAGGATCAGACGCACGCGCCATCGCCCGCTTCCTGATTGATGAGGACCTGCCAGCGCGGCTGCAGTTGCAGCTCCACAAGATCCTGGGGGTGTGCTAGCGCATGCGGGCAGTGTGCCTGCTCTCAGGGGGGATGGACTCGACGACCCTGGCCTACCTGGCAAGGGAGATGGGCTTTCGAATCCTCGCGCTCCACTTCAACTATGGCCAGCGAACAGAGAAGAAGGAGCGTTCCGCTGCAAGGACGATTGCGGCGCTTCTTGAAGCGGAAGAGTTCCGAGAGGTCGATCTCGGCTATCTCTCATCCTTTGGAGCGAGCAGCCTGACGGATCACTCGGTCCCTGTCGACCGCTACAATCCTGAAGGTCTCGATGTTCCCAACACCTATGTCCCGTTCCGGAACGGAAACCTCCTCTCGATCGCCACGAGTTACGCGGAGGCCAGGGGTGCAGAGGCAATCTTCATCGGTGTCCAGTCCCAGGACTACAGCGGGTATCCCGATTGCCGGCCGGCGTTCATCGACGCGTTCCAGAGAGTGATCGACACGGGGACCCGTGGCGAAACATCCATCCGGCTCCATACTCCCTTTATCCATATGAACAAGAAGGAGATCCTCGAGGAGGGGATGCGCCTGAAGGTCCCCTACGAGCATACCTGGTCATGCTACCAGGACGAGGATGCAGCCTGCGGTGCCTGCGGCGCCTGCCATTTCCGGAAGGCCGCGTTTTCTGCGCTCGGGATCACGGATCCCATTCCGTACCGGGGGGAGGAATGACCGATCTGTACAGGGGAAAGAGGCTGTGGGTCGACAGGAAGGAGTACGCCCTTCCCAACGGCTCAAAAGTTGAGAAGGTGGCGGTGCACCCGGGGAATGCCGTGGTCATCCTGCCATTCCGGGCAGACGGTTCCTGCTACCTCATCAGGCAGTACCGGTTCGTGATAGGGGAGTATATCCTCGAAGCGCCCGCAGGGACCCTGAACCCCGGCGAGGACCCCGTCACCGCCGCGCACCGCGAGCTGATCGAGGAGACCGGGTTCCAGGCAGAGACGCTCATCCCCAGGGGCTCTATTTATACCACGCCGGGTTTCTCTGACGAGGTTCTTCACCTCTACGAGGCGCACGGCCTATCCCCCTCCTGCCTTTATGAAAAAGACGACGACGAGATCATCGAACTCATCAGGGTAAGGAGTGAGGATCTCCCCGGGATGATAAGTGACGGCAGGATCTGCGACGCGAAGACGATCAGCATCATCTGCCGCTGTATCGGGGCAACGCGGTGAGACGTGCTCTTTTGTATCCCCTGCCTTGCACTTGCCCTGCTCCCTGTGTTTGCGCGGTGCGTGGATGAGCGCGGCAGGCTATCCGGGGATTATCTGATAAACGAGCATGGCTGCCTCTCCCTGGAATGCCCGGCATGCACCTCAGAAGAGAAGTCCTTCCCAGGAGAGGGAGGGTATTCAGTCACCCGGGTGGCATTCCATACCCCCGAGGGAGATGTCGATGCTTCGCCGCGTTTCCTGACGTTCCTGTCGCAGGCTTCGTGCTCGCACCCGGCGCAACAGGAAGAAGGAAAGACACCGCAACAGGGCAGAGGCGTTCGCACGGTCCGGTTACGCTTTCCTGGTCAGTGACATGAGGGGAAACGGCGGCGAGACCGGGGGATACCCCCTGGACCTTGAGCGCGATTACCAGAGGTCCCTTTCCCACGAGTGGCCCCAATACTCTCTCTCAATATGCGACATCCAGTGCGCCAGGGCATTTCTGCAGGAGAAGACTCATGTACCTGTGTTACGCCATGGAGGAGAGCAGCGGGGGACGGTACGCGGCCATTGCTGTGGCACTGGACCCGGAGTTTGCAGGGTTCATCGGTGTCTCGACCTCGGGATTCTCCCGTGCCGGAGACTCGTAACTCAGGCGATCTCCGGCGGTTCCTCCTCTCAATCGACCCCGATGCCTGTACAGAACGCATGGCACCCCGGAACATATGGATACTCCACTCGCCCGGGGATACGGTCATCCCCTTCGCCGACGGGCAGGCATTATACCAGGTGCTGCCTGAGCCGAAATCGTTCTTCCCCTTCAACGGCACCCACGGGCTCAACGAAGAGGCAGATGCATGGATACCTGGGGAATGTGCGCAAATTTATGGCCCCGCGCGTTGATTCATGTTGAAGCTTTGATATGTCCGCAGAGAGGGAGATGACCGGGACCCCGGAGATGGACGAGGGCCGAAGGCGCTATGAGTTCAAGAAGACCCTTGAGAAGCTTATGGCCAAGCAGGGGAGCGGCACCGAGCTCATATCCCTCTACATACCTCCGGACAAGCAGATCCACGATGTGACTGCGCAGCTCCGGGATGAGTTTGGCCAGTGCGCGAACATCAAGAGCAAGCAGACGCGCACCAACGTCCAGAGCGCCATATCCTCGATCCTCTCGCGGCTCAAGTATTACAAGAACCCCCCGCTTCATGGCATGGCGGTCTTTTGCGGGACCATCCAGCTCCAGGGCGACCGCACCGATCTGGAATGCACCATCATCGAACCTCCCGAACCACTGAACCTCTACATGTACCGGTGCAGTTCGGCATTCGAGCTCGATCCCCTCAAGCAGATGCTCGAGGAGAAGAACGTCTACGGGCTCCTCGTGCTTGACCGGAGAGAAGCATACTGGGGGTTCCTCCGGGGAAACCGGATTGAGCCGATCGGGGGTGTCACCTCGACTGTTCCGGGCAAGCAGAGGAAGGGAGGCCAGTCGAGCGTCCGTTTCCAGCGTTTAAGGGAGATCGCCATCAACGAGTTCTACACGAAGATCGGTGAGCGGTCAAGCGACATCTTCCTTGCCGAGAAGGACTTCTTCGAACGTTTCAAGGGCGTCCTCATCGGGGGGCCGAGCCCCACCAAGGAGGAATTCGAGGCCGGCCAGTACCTCCATCACGAGATCCAGAAGCGGATCACCGGACTCTTCGACGTGGCCTATACGAACGAGAGCGGCCTTGCAGAACTCGTGGATGCGGCAAAGGACGCCCTGAAGGGGATGGAGGTGATCAAGGAGAAGGAGTTCATGAACCGGTTCTTAAAAGAGCTTGTGAAGGAGAACGGCCTTGCTGCCTACGGGGAGGAGAGTGTCAGGAAAAACCTGGATGTCGGCTCTGTGGATATCCTTCTCCTCTCCGGCTCCCTCCGGAAGTCCAGGGTCAGCATCAGGTGCCAGGCATGCGGGCACGCTGACGAACGGACCATCCAGCTCGAGCCGGGGAAGACCGTCGAGGATATCCTGGCCAGCCAGACATGCCGGAAGTGCAACGGGCCCCTGGTTGTTGACCAGGAGGTCGATATCATCGAGGAACTGACCAGGCTCGCCGACCAGACCAGCACGAGGGTCGAGATCATCTCCGATGATTTCGAGGAGGGGTCGATCCTTTATACTGCCTTCGGGGGAATCGCGGCTATCCTCCGGTACCGGACGGGGTTCTGAACCATGCTGTCAACACTCTACCATACCATCGAGTATGCCCTCAAAGAGGCGACCGGCCAGGAGGAGGTGTTCCTGGTCGAGGGGGGAGAACACGCGGATCTCGCAAGCACCGTTGCATTCGGGCTCGCGAAGGTGAGGCGGAAAAACCCGGCCATGATCTCCCGGGAGCTGGCAGAGACACTTGCAGCGAGGGAGGATTTTGGGGATATCGCAGTCGAGGCCCTTGGACCCTACCTGAATTTCCATTTCAGCCGGGAGGTCATCGAGCGGGCACTCCAGGATGCCACGCGTCCCGGCTACGGTACACACCCGCGCAGGGAGGAGCGTGTGGTCCTCGAGCACACCAGCGCCAACCCAAACGGCCCCCTTCACGTCGGGCACATCAGGAACACGATCCTCGGAGACACGCTGGGCAGGTGTTTCCGGAAGGCGGGGTATCCTCTTGAAGTCCAGTACTATGTCAATGACATGGGCCGCCAGATCGCCATCGTGGTGTGGGGCTTTTGCACCATTGCGGACACTTCCCTGGCCGGTGAGAAGGGCGACCACCATGTTGCCAGGATCTATATCGCGGCCAACAGGGCCCTCGAGGCGAGGCCCGAATGCGTCGCCGAGGTGGATCGCCTGATGCAGCAGGTCGAGAGAGGTGACCAGGCGACCGTCCTCCTCTTCAGGAAGGCTGTCACGGAGTGTCTTGAAGGGTTCAGGGTGACCCTTCAGCGGCTGGGCGCCAGGCACGACCGTTTCGTGTGGGAGAGCGACTTCATCCGCAACGGTGATACCGACCGTGTGCTGTCCAGGATATCGCACATGCCAGAGTGCCATGATGATGGCAAGCTCTGGCTCGATCTCTCGGAATCCGGCTTCGAGAAAGAATACGTGCTCCGGAGGAGCGACGGGACCTCCGTCTATGCTGCCCGGGACCTTGCCTACCACACATGGAAGGGCCGCAACTTCGATCGCGTGATCGATGTCCTGGGGGCCGACCACAAGCTGATTGGGGCGCAGCTGATCGCAACCCTCCGCCTCCTCGGCGAGAAGTGCCCTGAAATCGTCCACTTCGAATTCGTCTCTCTCCCGGAAGGCTCCATGAGTACCCGGGCAGGAAAGTTTGTCTCCGCAGACGAGCTTCTCGAAGAGGTGGAACGGAGAGCGAGAGAGGAGGTGACCGTCCGGAGGCCGGAGCTTCCGGAGACTGAGCGCCTGGCGATCGCCCGATCGGTGGCCCTCGCCGCCATCCGGTACGACATTGCCAGGATATCCCCCGAGAAGAGCACGGTCTTTGACTGGAATGAAGCGCTTAACTTCGAACGCCAGAGCGGCCCCTACATCCAGTACGCCCACGCACGTGCCTGCAGCATTCTCGAGAAAGCCGGGGAGTTCGAAGAGTGCCTCGCGCTCGAGAACGAGCACGAGATGGCACTCGCCCGGCATATCATCCGGTTCCCGATGGTCATCGAGAGCGTCGTCCGCGAGCTGAAACCGCACCTCCTGGCAGCGTATGCAAGAGAACTCGCGGACCTCTTCAATGCCTTTTACCACTTCGAGCCGGTGCTGAAAAGCGAGGGCATCACCCGGCGGTCCCGCCTGACACTGGTGAAGGCGACTCAGAATACCCTTGCAGAGGCGCTGCAGACACTTGGCATCGATGCACTCAGGACCATGTGATGCCCTGCGCCGCCAGGGGTACCAGTTCTTCTCCCCGGATTCTTCTGCCGCCCTGAAGCCCTGTCTCTGGTGCAAGAGGGCGCTTCGCGGGGGCGACATGTGTTACAAGCACCAGTTCTACGGGATCGCGAGTCACCGCTGCGTCCAGATGACCCCCACCCTCCGGTGCAACCAGCGGTGCCTCTTCTGCTGGAGATCGTTCGAACACGAATATCCCGGGGAGCGGGATCTTTCTCCCGGCGAAATCCTCTCGATGGTAAAGCCCCTCCAGAAGAAGGCACTCTCGGGATACAAGCCCTCGCCGTATGTCACCCCGGAACGGTTCGCCGAAGCCCTCGATCCAAAGCACGTCGCGATATCGCTCTCGGGCGAGCCCACGCTCTACCCGCACCTCCCCGAGTTGATCGACCTCCTCACACGCGAGGGATTCTCGACGTTCCTTGTCACCAACGGTACCAGGCCCGATGTTGTTGCCAGGTGCAGGCCGTTCCAGACATATGTCTCGCTCACCGCGCCCGATAATGAGACCTACAGGAAGGTCTGCCGGCCCATGGAAGACACATGGGAGGCGATACAGCAGAGCCTCTCGCTCCTGGGCTCGCGGAGGTCAGCGATCCGTGTCACGCTGGTGAGGGGATACAACGATTTCTCTCCCGACGCGTATGCACGGATGATCCAGGACTCGGGCGCATCTTTCGTGGAGGTGAAGGGATATATGTTTCTCGGATACAGTAGAAAGAGATTGGAAAGAGGGAATATGCCGAGCTTTGCCCACGTAAAGGAGTTTGCAGAGAAGATTGCCGCATCGTGTGACTACGAGGCCAGGGACGAGAACCCTGCAAGCCGCGTAGTCTGCCTGGAGAGGATCCGATGAGGTTTGACCCTGAAGAGTACAGGAAGAGGGCAAGGGAGCACTTCGAGCGGGCATGGCATGAGGGCCCCTCGGTGCTCACCCCTCCTTCTTTCGGTGAACGGTACCCGAGGCTCGCCTACTGCCGGGCTGCCGCCCACCCCATCTACGAGATGGTGAATCGCCTCAGGGAGACCTACCTCTCCCTCGGCTTTACCGAAACCTGCAACCCCATCATCGTGGACGAGCAGGATGTGTACCGCCAGTTCGGGCCCGAGGCGAGCGCAGTGCTCGACAGGGTCTTCTACCTTGGCGGGCTTGATCGCCCCAACCAGGGAATCGGCCGGGAGGAACTGGAGGGCATCTCCCGCATCACGGGAAAGGCGGTCGATCCTGCAGCAGAAGAGAGGCTCCGTGAGATACTGCAGCAGTACAAGAAGTCCGCCATCGATGGCGACGACCTCGTCCATGCCACGTCGGCCGCACTCGGGATCGACGACGGGCAGACTGTCGAGATCTATGAACGCGTCTTCTCTGCCTTCCGCGAGCTTGTCCCCCGTTCCTCCCGGAGCACACTCCGCAGCCACATGACCAGCGGCTGGTTCCTCACCCTCTCGGCGATCTGGGAGAAATATCCCCTCCCATTGAGGCTCTTTTCGATCGACCGCTGTTTCCGGCGCGAGCAGGAGGAGGGGCCGACGCGCCTCATGAGCTACCACTCCGCCTCCTGCGTGATCGCGGGGGAGGACATCACCAACGAGGAAGGCAAGGCTGTCTCCCAGGCCCTCCTCTCTGCGTTCGGATACACGGACTTCCGCTTCCGTCCCGATGAGAAGCGGTCCAAGTACTACATGCCTGACTCTCAGACCGAGGTCTATGCCCGCCATCCCGTCCACGACTGGGTGGAGGTGGCAACTTTCGGGATGTACTCCCCATCCGCGCTCGCGGAATACGGGATCGGGATCCCGGTAATGAACCTCGGTCTCGGCGTGGAGCGTCTCGCGATGATTGCGTACAACTCCCAGGATATCAGGCAGCTCACCTATCCCCAGTTCCACCCGCGGGCGCTCACTGATCTCGATATCGCCCGGGCAATCACGGTCCGGGAGGAGCCGTCGTCGATGGAGGGGAGGCGGCTTGCGCGTGCCATTGCTGCGACTGCAAGGGAACATGCGACAGAGCCCGGGCCCTGCGCCTTTGTCGCCTATGACGGACCACTCCTCGGGAACCTTGTCAGGGTGACAGTCGAAGAGCAGGAGAGCGGCGCAAAGCTGTGTGGCCCGGCTTGCGGGAACGAGGTCTTTGTCCACCAGGGTTCTGTGCTCGGGGTGCCCGACACCCCCCAGTGGGCCGCGGTCAGGACGGAAGGGACTCCTGCGGGGATCTCCTTCCTTGAAGCGGTCAGTGCGCGTGCGGCCGCCCGCATCGAGGAGGCAGCGCGCTGCGGGAAATCCGCACACGTGCAGGTGAAGATGGCGAAGCTCCCAAGCGACATCAACCTGCGCATCGATGAGCATGCCATGAGATTCATCACCGACCAGAAGAAGAAGGTCGATGTCCGCGGCCCGGTATTCCTCTCGGTCCGGTCAGATGTGACGGGTGGGTGATCCTGGAGGGCCCCGCCGCTCCTCCAGCGACCTGCTGTCGCGATACGTGGAAGAGGGAACCCGAAAAGAGCAAGGGGAGTTGCCGGGTTCCTCTGATATCATTGGGTTTGAGGGCTGCAGAGGGAGGCTCACTCTCGCCTCCACACATCTTCATCTTTTCATGGGAGCATATAAGAGGCAGCCGTGGGGGGTGAAAGTGAACCTTTCGGACCTGTCCCCTGGCAGGATTGCGTCTCCTTTAAAATCCCGTGCCGTCCTACCGTACCGCGATGCAGTTGCGGGTCGTGGGGGTAGGGAGAGTGAGGGAGTCTTTCCTCAATGACGGGATACAGGAGTATCGTGTGAGAATCTCTCCGTACTTCCATGTCGAGCTTGCCGATGTGCGCGAGGGCAGGCATCCTCGCGATCCCTCCCCTGCCACACGTGCCGGGGTGCTCAAAGAGGAAGGGGAAAGGCTGCTCTCGGCTGCCCGGGGAAGCGGGGTTCTGGTGCTCCTAGATATCCGCGGCGAGTCCTGGAGCAGTGAGGACCTCGCAGCCCGGCTCTCCTCGTGGGTCCTCGAAGGCCACTCCACCGTCTCGTTTCTCATCGGCGGCCCCTTCGGAGTGTCAGAGGAGGTCAAAAACGAGGCCACGCATGTTCTCTCCCTCTCCCGCATGACCTATCCCCACCAGATGGTCCGACTCATCCTTCTCGAACAACTGTATCGCGCGGCCAGGATCCACCGCGGCGATCCTTACCATAAATAGGCAAAAGGGGGATCAGGGGATGATCTCGCACCCGTTGAAGCGCGTATGGGAGAAGTCCTCCCCAAGAACCAGGCCCATTTCGATGCATTCCCTTATGCGGGGCAGTGCATCCAGCAGCCCTTCCCGCAGGTTCTTCACAGCCTCGCAAACCGCGACCCTCATATCATCAGGCCATGGCCTGATGATTTGGGAATAAAGGCACCTTCCCCCGCAGAACCCCCGTATCGGGCACTTCGTGCACTCGCTCTCCACTTCGATGACAGGGAGAGAGAGGGGATGTGCACTTGAAATATGCCCTGCGTAATACTCTGTCATCCCGATCATCGCCGGGCAGGGCCCGATATGCCCATCGGTCATGATGGTGTAGTTCGAGTGCCCGGCACCGCAGCGAAGCGGGCTCTTCCTCCCTTCCAGGAAGTCCTGGACCGGCTGGAGGAACGGGTACCACCTGGCAACCCCTTCCCCTGCCGCCATCCTCTCCACCCATGTATCGATCAGCAGGCGTATGCCAGGGTTGTAGGACTCATCGAGCCATTTTCGGAAGTTTCGCACCCCCGTGTCACCGGAGAACTCCGCGTCAAGCTGCCAGTGAATGGAAAAGAATGGGTGGTCCGGGTTTCTCGAGAGATACTTGACCTCCTCTGCGATGTCTGCATCGTCCCCGACTGTCATCCTGGCGATCAGTTCACCGTGAAAACCGGTGTGCTCAAGGTACCTGATGTTCTCCATCACCCGGTGGTAGGTCCCACGACCACGGTGCCTGTCGGTGACAACGGCACAGCCGTCAAGAGAGACGAGTATTGTCTCAAAACGCCTGAGGTATTCCGGCGGCAGGTCACGGAGAAGAATCCCGTTCGTCTGGACCATGAACCTGCACGGCGGTGCATTGTCCATGATCTCCATGATAAGGCCTGGCCGAAGCAGGGGTTCCCCGCCATAAAAAGTGAGGCAGGGATCCGGGTCCCTGCGAAGAAATGCATACAGATCCCCAAGGTCGATGCTGAGGTCAGGTGGGAGCAGGTCGTCTACCAGGACGTTCCTTCCACACCACTTTGCCTCCTCTGAGAAGATCTTGCCCCGGCAGTAGGTGCAGCAAAGATTGCAGTCATCGGTCAGAATGAGATGGAAGAACATGGCTGGCGCGTGGTGAGGGATTATACGATCAACCGCATTTCCGGCGGCGCTGGCAGGCAAGGCAGGATAATACGGCCAGAATACCGACGGCAAACGGCACCGACAGAATAGAGACAGGGACCGGCATCTCCCCCGGCGTTGTTTCGACGGGCAGAATGGGTGTGTTGAGAAGTTCCGGTGAACCCCGTGCCCTGAACAGCGTCTCGTTCACGTGCTCAATTCCCGTGACCGCACGCTCGTACTTGGGATTGATCGCGATGGCGTTCTGGTATGCCTCGACTGCCTCATGGTAGCGGCCGAGCTTTGTGAGGGCGTCAGCCTTGTTGGTCCAGAGGGTGGCATCGTACTTCGCCTCGTTCGGATTCCGCCTCACCTCCCTCTCTGCAAGCCGGATCACCTCGTTATAGGTATCCATTGCCTGGGCAGTCCTGCCCATCATCTGAAGGCAGACCCCCTTCTGGAGCAGGGCGTACAGGTCATTGGCATTGACGGCAAGCGCCCGATCAAAGGCATCAATCGCAGCCCCATACTCTCCCTGCGCATACAGGGCATCTCCCTTGTTCCTCCATGCCGCTGAGTTATACGGATCGAGATCAAGCGACTTCTGGAACGCTGCGACCGCATCGGGGTACCGCCCCACGCTCATCTCTGCTCTCCCAAGCCTGTTCCAGGTCGCGCTGCTGTAGGGATCGAGGGCAAGGGCCTCATTATAGAGATCGATCGCCTCCATGTACCTCTCCTGGGCTACGAAGTCATCAGCCCTCTTGGAGAGGGTCATCGCCACTTCGGTGGGATTGTCGGCACATACCTGGAGGAGAATGAAGGATACTGCAAGTGTTGCCAGCAGCAGTGCACGGAACCTGCCACCACCCGGATCGGGGAGGAGTTGCATACCCGTTGATATATTGCCTCCATGCGCTTAATATGATAACGAATACACAAAAAAACCCTTTAATACTTTTCTGGTCTCACCAATCTCATGCATCGTATTCCATTCTACGTATTGGATAATGCAATGTGATGCACCGACTTCACCATTGTCGTCTTTCCCCAAGAGTTATCCCTGCACACCCTATGGACCACCCGACGAATACAGGGAATGAAACCCGCCCTGTCCCCACAATACACCTTGACGCGGCAGAGATGGCCATTTTGTTGTTACTTGGCCGGCGCCCTGCGACGCTTGCCGATCTTGCACATTCGACATGGCTCGATCCATCGCAGCTCTACCTGGTCCTCGGGCGTCTCGTGCACCGGTGGCTTGCAGAGCAATCGGGAGCACATTACGGCCTTACCAGGTCTGGAATGCTCCTCTCTTCAAAGATCAGGGCGGTGGTGGATGCAATGGGTGAAGGCCAGGGATCGGATGACGAGAAGAGAGCGCGCAGGGGAGAGTCCCCTCCAGGTCCAACAAGGGATACCCTGGAGAGGGTGGAAGACCTCCTGAAGGAGGCATATTGGAACCCTGCGCACCTATCGGGTGCCTCCAGTGCGGTCATCCCTGTCGGCGAAACCGGGAATACCAGGATTGACCAGGAACTCGGCGATCTCTCTGCAATGGCCATGACGATGGAGAAGTTCATAGATTTCTTCGAGAGCCATTCACTCGAGGGAGTGCCCCAGGAGGCACTCGATTCCCTTGGGGACCTTCTGCACGCCGAACTTACCTGTGATATCTCGCTCAATTTCCTGCATGGGTGGTCCCAGTATCGCCGGATTATTGAGGAGGCCCAATGGGTCCATGGGGTATCCTCTTTTGCAACTCCGGATATCGCCGAGGTTATCGGCAAAAGGGTACTTGGAGGAGTGAGAGTGGTGCTGATCATCACCCCCGATTTAGCAGATACCATCCTGAAAGAGCCATACCTCGAGATGGCCAGGGACCTCTGGAGATACCGGAACCTGAAGTTCAGGGTCAGCAGGATACCGGTCAGGATTGGGCTTACAGTGACCGACAAGGCCCTCTCTTTTGGACTTTTCACCAGGAGCGGACAGACATACGATGCGGTCTACGACCTGGTCAGCAGGTCGCCCGAGTCACTCCTGTGGGGAGAGAGGCTCTTTGCCTATTACCGGGAACACTCGGACCCCCTCCCAGGGTATATGATCAAGTCCGCCCTGTCCTCTTTCCTCCGGGGGGATATCCAGGAAAAGTGATAGGCTTGGCGAAAACTGCACCTTTCGTTGTAACAGAGGATATGTGAAATTTTTTTTAAAAACCCGGTATGAGATAGTTCACTCTTTGGGCAGGGTGAAATAAAAAGTAGATCCTTTTCCAAATTCTGACTCTACCCAGATACGTCCCCCATGCCGTTCGATAACCTTTTTGCAGAGTGCAAGTCCGAGCCCCGTTCCTGGATACGTATCCCTGCTATGAAGACGTTCAAACAGGATGAATAACTTGTTGTGGTATTTTTCCGGGATGCCGATTCCATTATCCCTGATAGCGAACTGCCAGGCCTCCTGCCGGGACTCAGCCGAGATATGAATCTCCGGGACAACCCCATCTCCGCAGAATTTTATGGCGTTATCAATAATATTCTGAAAAACCTGCGTGATCTGCATCGCATCTCCATGAACAATTGGAAGCGGGTCATGAATGATAACTGCATGGTTCTCCCTAATCGCCAATTCCAGATTATTTTGGGCATTTAAAAGAACTTTTTCCGTATCAACCGGACTGAATTGATTTCCATGTATCCTTACACGGGTATATACACGAAGGTCGTCTAAAAGGCGGTTCATTTGAAGACCGGACGTTTCAATGACCTTCAAATACTTTTCGATCAGGGGATCCTTTTCATCCCTGCAGCGGTTGATGAGAAGCTGAGAATACGCCACAATACCTCGAAGAGGTTCCTGTAAATCATGAGCCGCAATATTCACAATTAGTTCCAGATCTTCATTGCTCCGCTTGAGATTATCGGCGAACTCTTTTATTTTCTGTTCCTCCTTTTTTCGATCGGTTACATCCCTGAAAATCGCGCCAATACGAAAACCGCGCTCGCTAGGAATCCTGAATACACTTTGCTCGATATACTTGATATCTCCATTAGGGGTACGGATCTGCCCATCAAAAAGCCCAGTGAAGAGCTGATCGTTGCCGTCAGCGAGTAGTCGGGACCAGAGTGTCTTGTACCAACTCAATGGATCGGGGCCGGCCCACTCCGTGGTAACATTGCGTGCCTGGATTTCCCATGCAGGTACTCCTCTAACATCTGTCGCGGTAAGGCCGGTAATTAGCTCTGCTCCCTTATTCCACCTGGTAACCCGACCTTCTTCATCAGTGATGATAATTCCGTCCCGGGTATTCTCTATCAAGTTTTGTATTTCTCCCTCCCGTTCCCGTAATGCTTCTTCGATCCGGATCCTCTCGGTGATATCACGAGCGGTAATGACGAGTTGCAGGACTTTTCCTTGATCGGAGAGAATGGGACAAATAAGCGAATCGTACCATTTATCTCCATATTTCTCTTCGAATCGAACAGACTGGTTCGATTGAATTGCCTGGTTAAAAAATTCTCTTCGAACTGGGGTTACTTCAGCGGGCATCAGATCCCAAATGCACAATCCCAGGAATCCCTGGGGGGATTTTCCCAATATTGCCGCAAAATTATCATTAATATTCAAAATATTACCATTGACATCAAGGAGCACCGCCATTTCTATCGGGGAATTGATAAGCGCTCGTTCAGTCGCAAACTTATCTTTGAGGATCTCATCTACTCGTTTGCGATGGGTAATATCCCGTATATGTACCTGAACCGCTGGCCTATTCCTGAAATTCACAAAGTTTGCGTGCACTTCGACCTCGATCCTTTTTCCATTCGTCATAAAAAGAGGGGCAATAAGGGGGGGAATAGACTGTCCCTCCATCAGTTTCCTGCTATCTCTGTGACCAATTTCTGCAATATTATCAGGGAGGTGGGTAAATGCAGATTTTTTCATCGCTTCTTCGAGAGATGCATCTCCAACAAGCGAGAGGGCAGCCGGATTGGCATACAGGATCTTTCCCTCAAGGTCATGAACAACGATTGCATCGGAAGAATGTTCGATGAGAGCTTTATAATTCAGATTTTCTTCTTCATCTGGCATCCGCGTTCCCTTAAAACTCTTTAAAACAATCAATGGTGAACTAGTTCGAATAATTTAATCTCACTTTAATTATATTAAATGAACCGGTGTGAATTTATCTTATAAATCGTGTTACTTAATGCGAGCCGCATTACCAGTCTTGGAGACATTCTTTTTGAATTTTGTAACCATTCGTTTCGATAAAAGGAATCTTCCAGACGGGCATAAGGTCAAATGCGCCTGTAAGTGATGGGCTCGAGGAGATTCGAACTCCTGACCTCCGCCGTGTGAAGGCGACGTCATAACCAGCTAGACCACGAGCCCGAGTGCATCGACCGGGAATTGAACCCGGGCTATAGGCTTGGAAGGCCTAAGTCATGCCACTAGACCATCGATGCAGTGTGCCTCTTTATTATGACCATAATTGGTATTATGCTTTGTGTTCTTCGTCCGCACACCGATTCGGGGCCGCTGATGAGAGGACTAAAAAAAGAAAATATGCCGGCTTTGGGATACCGCGAGGGGTTAGTACCCCCTCATCTCCATCTCCACCTTTTCAAGAGCTGCAATACGCTTCTCGAGCGGTGGGTGCGTGGAGAAGAGCTCCATCAGGGTGCTGCCGGAGAGGGCCGGGATGATGAAGAACGCATTGGCGCTCTCGACCACCCGCTTCTGTTCCGCCGGGACGCGGTCCATCCGCCCGCTGATCTTCTCGAGGGCGCTGATCAGGTCAGCCGGCCTCCCGGTCAGGTAGGCGCTCCCCCGGTCCGCGGCAAACTCCCGGTAGCGGGAGAGTGCCATGATAAGGAGCTGGGCCACGAAGTATACGACGATTGCAACAATCCCTGCGATGATCCAGGGATTGTCGTCCCTTCGGGAGAAGAGGCTCGCAAAGAGGAAGTTGTTCATGATCAATGCTGCGAGCATGGCAACGAAACTGGCGATGGTCAGGGTAAGGACATCCCGGTTCTTCACGTGGGAGAGTTCGTGCGCGAGGACCGCCTCGAGCTCGCGCGGGGTAAGGAGCCGCATGATGGAATCGGTCACCGCCACCACGGCATGTTTCGGGCTGCGCCCGGTCGCAAACGCATTTGGCACCGGGGTCTGCATGATGGCAACCCTCGGCTTCGGGATGCCCGCCTCATCGGCCAGCCTCTGCACCATGCGGTGCAGCTCGGGATACTCTTCGGGCTCGATCACCCGGGCTCTCGTACTCCAGAGCACGAGCTTGTCCGAGAAGAAGTACTGGATGAAGGCCATTCCGAATACCAGGAGCACAAGGAACGGAAGTCCCACGCCCAGCCATGAGAGGACCGCCAGGAAGACCAGGTACACGAGAAACAGCAGGAACAGGGTCAGCCAGATCCTCAGCGTGAGTCCGAAGTCGCGCTTCCATACTTTCATAGTGAGTACTTTTCTGTAACCGACGACATAAACATTCTCTCGGGGGCAGGGAAAAAACGGGAAACTCCGCAAAAAAGGGAGAAAAGATATTATAGCAGGCGAAAGGCCCCGCATGGGATTTGCCGCCGCACCTTTATGCGTATATTTACAGTGGAGAGGGTACAAAGTATGTGATACGATACCATGGAGCTTGACGAGATCACGATAAGCAGGGCCATTCTCTCCTCACAGATGGAGAAGCTGCTGGAATTCATGGAGATGGACGTTGCAGTCGTGGGAGGAGGCCCTTCAGGCCTCACTGCCGCCGCCCTCATCGGGGAACAGGGCTTTCGGGTCGGCCTGATAGAGAAGAAACTTTCCGTGGGCGGCGGGATGTGGGGGGGAGGCATGATGTTTCCCCGCATCGTGGTCCAGGAAGAGGCAAAGCGGCTCCTGGACCAATTTGACATCGCCCATACCTCCTACACCGAGGGATATTATGTGGCCAGCTCGGTGGAGGCAGTCTCGAAACTGACCGCTTCTGCATGCGATGCGGGGGTGGAGTTCTTCAACCTCTTTTCGGTCGAGGACGTGATGATCAGAGGCGACAGCCGCCTCTCGGGGCTGGTCGTGAACTGGACACCGGTTGAGATGGCCGGTCTCCACGTGGACCCCCTCACCATGGGATGCAGGGTGGCCGTGGATGCCACGGGTCACGACGCGGTCCTTGCCAGGCTCGTGGAGCGGAAAGGGGGTGACGTGAAGGTCAGGGGAGAAGGGTTCATGTGGGCCGATCGCGCAGAGTCTGAGATCGTTTCCCACACGACAGAGGTCTTCCCCGGCCTGGTGGTGTGCGGAATGGCAGCAAATGCTGTTGCAGGGGAGCACCGGATGGGGCCGGTCTTCGGGGGCATGCTCCTCTCGGGCGAGCGGGCCGCGGCCCTCGCCACCTCGTCCCTCCGCCAGGAGAATTCCGCAGCATAACCTTTTTTCCCGTTTCCGGCAACCCTACTGTATGAGCACGATCGATCCGGACACCCTCCCGGACGTGGCCTGCGGCCTTCTCTTTCACCTGCTCAACCGGGAACTGCAGGACCAGGGCATATTCCTCTTCTCCCTGGTAGAGGAACGGATCGACTTTCGTGACCGTTTCCTGGGCCTTTTCGGGCGCTTTTGCGGCGATTACCCGGAACTTGGCGAGGCGCTCCTACATAAATACGGGAGCGTGGATGCGGTCTACGAACTTATCTGTCAGGGAGAGGGGGTAATGCCCGGGAAGACCACCACCATGCACTGGATCGTCCAGGACGCCCCCGATGTCCACCCCGATGCCATCGAGGACGAGCTTGCCGGGAAATGGCTTATCTTCCTCCCCCCTGAGGAGGTGGACCCTGCCTGGACAATAGTCCGGGACGCCACCTGCCGAAACGAGCTCGGGATATCCGCGAAAGTGAGCACCGCCCGGCCGAACCCTGACTCAAGGGACAACCGGAAGGTTATCTACGTCTACACTGCTGACTGGCAGGACGAGGCTGACGTGATGCGGGTCCGGGAGAGACTCCGCGAGCTCGGGTTTGTGGACCGCCTGGGGTACAAGAGGAACATAGAAACCTACAAGGGGGAATACAGCGAAAAGGGCAAAAAAGTGACGTTCTATTCAGCCTGAAGAGCCAGGCCTCTATTATGCCTTCCTTTCCTTGTTCTTGGGCCGGAGGTTCTGGTAGCCGCACTTGCGGCACCTGGTTGCGCGCATGGCGTTTCTGGCATTGCATCGCATGCATATCTTCACATTGAGCAGTTTTGCTTCAGCTTCCGGAAATCGTGCCATTTCAGAACACCACTATTTAGTCTTTAAATAAAGGGGCTGCAGGCACAAAAAGATTGTGTGTCACCCGGGAAGGTGGGACCTTTCCCGCTCCCTTCCTTCAAGCCAATCCCTGAGATTCGCAAGTGCCCGCGCCCGGTGCGAGACTCGGCTCTTTTCCTCCAGGGAGATCTCGGCGAGCGTCCTTCCCTCCCACTCGAAGACAGGGTCGTACCCAAAGCCCTCTTCGCCCCTGGGGGATACGATCCTGCCGTGTATCCTGCCCCGGAAGACCGAGATCCCCTGCTCGTCTGCAAACGCAACGGCGGTCTCAAAATACGCGCTCCTGTCCGTTTCATCCTCCATGAGGCGGATTATCCCCCGGTTCCCGATGGTTTTCTGGACATATGCGGCGTATGGGCCCGGGAATCCGCCAAGGGCAGGGATGCAGAAGGAAGTATCGTCCGTCATCAGGGGTCTCTGCAGGATGCCATATGCATACTCCGCTTTCTTCGCCGAGATTACTCCCACATCGTCGTCCCTGGTTTCAGGGCATTCGAGGGGGATATGCTCGACCTCTGCCACACCCGCAAAGAACTGCGCGATCTCGCGGGCCTTGTGGTGGTTCCCCGTCACCACCGCGAACTTCACAGGTATCGCCCTCTCTGTGAGATCTCCTGTTCGCGCGCCAGCACTTCGTTTGCACCGGCGAATGCGGAGCGGTATCCTTCGCAGAATGCCTGCCTCAGTTCGGGGTAGGTGTCAGTCGTGCTCTCCAGAGTCTGGAAGAGGACATGGATGTCAACACCGCGTGCCTCGACCTCCCCGGATACCGCGGAAAGGCCGAAATCGATCAGCACGCACCGGGAGTCCCTCATGATCATGTTGCTGGTCGTCAGGTCACCATGGACGATCCCGGCGGCATGGAGTCTCCCTACCGTCCTGCCGGCTTCCATGAGATCTGCCTCGCAAAGGGTCTCTTTCAGGAGCCGCCCCTCCACCTTCTCCATCACCAGGGTATCGGGGGTTGCGTCCCTTATCACGGGTGTCGGAACTCCGCACCGCCGGGCCATCGATATAAGGCGCGCCTCGGCTCTTGTCCTCTCGGCGATGAGCCGGGTGTCCAGGGTTCCCTGGCGGTAAGGCTTTCGCACGCGGCGCTTCTCGACGGAATCTCCAATAAATGTGACTACCGCCTCGGCCCCGCGTGCCTTCGGGAGTTTCGCGGATACTTCCGGTCCAGTTTTTGTCGTCTGGTCATCCTCCCGCCAGGTGACCTCTACCTGGTCCGAACGAAAACCGGGGTTCACCCGTGTCTCTTCAGGGTCCATGGCACAGCCCGCCTCGAGCATGATCTTCCCCGTATACGCGATCATGGCGCCGTTGTCCCCCATGTACTTCGGCGGAGGCACGTGGAGCGTTGCACCCCTCTCACTGCACATGACCGAGAGCATCTCCTGCAGACGCCTGTTCACACCCACTCCTCCCACCAGGAGCACCTCGTCTTTGCCCGAGTGCGCGATTGCCCTCTCCGTCACCTCCACGCACATCGCAAACGCCGTCTCCTGGAGGCTGTAGCAGATATCCTCCATGGGGGCATCCTGCTCCTTTGCCGCGCTCACAAGGCCCGAGAACGCGAGGTCCATCCCCTTGACTGTATAGGGGAGGTCAAGATAGGAGCCTCTTGTTGCCAGTTCCTCGATTGCGGGACCGCCGGGGTGGGGAAGCCCCCTGCTCCGCGCGAACTTGTCGAGCGCGTTGCCCAGGCCTATGTCCAGGGTCTCCCCGAAGATCCGGTAACGGCCGTTCAGGTATCCTATCACCTGGGTATTCGCACCGCTCGCATAGAGTACCACCGGGTCGTCGCACCCGGTGGCAAACCTGCCGATCTCCACGTGCGCGATGCAATGGTTCACCCCCACAAGCGGCACCCGAAGCGAGAGTGCGAGTGCCCGGGCCGCAGTCGCCACGGTGCGCAGGCACGGGCCGAGGCCGGGACCCATGGAGAATGCGATCCCCGAGACTCTCGACGGGTCCTTCATCACCCTGCCGATCACCCCCCTCATCTCCGAGGCGTGGTGCTGCGCTGCTTCGCGTGGGTGAATCCCTCCCTGCGGGGGCTGATAGGGCTTTGAATAGAGGTCAACGAGGTCGTCTTCAAAAAGAGCGGCGCTGAGGTTCCAGGCCGTACCCTCGATCCCCAGGACCTGTCCGGGGACAGGCGTGTGTCTCCTGTTCATGGAAATATGCCGGAGGGGTTGTATGTCACGTGATGCCAAGAGGGAGAATCAGGGCACGTGGTGTTACCCCAATGAAAATGCCTCCGGCATTCTCATGCAGGCTTCTTGAACTCGGTGTACCCGCACTTGCCGCACGCCGCCCGGTCCGGGTGGTCGGCAAGGATAATGCCAGGGCCGCACCTGGGGCAGTACTTCCTGGAGAACGAGACTTTCCCCCCCTCCACCTTGAAGTAACTCCCCCTCTTGACAGAGGCTGCCTTTGCCTTCTTCTTTGCCGCCATCTTCAGGCACCCTCTTCCTTGGGCTTGGGCATTCCACGGTTCATGAGATATGCGCGCTCAATCTGGTTGCGCCTCTCCTCGCTGTCATATACCCTCGCGCTCCCCGTGCAGGCCGTCATCCCGAAACTCGTCTTCAGCGAGTCCACCACCACCTGTTTCTCTTGCACGTTCATCAGTGCGGAAATCTTCCCCAGGATCTGCTTCCTGGAAGGTGTGGGGCCGTCGAACTGGAGTGTAAAGTCGACTTCACGCCTCCCGAGCAGCTCGTTCCTGGTATCCCTGGTGACCTCAAATTCCATCGGTATCCTCTTATCATACGCAGTAAAATTATTTATATTCTATCTCGTTGTCGGATCGATTGGGAAAAATCTCCCATCATCCTTCAGCTTCTTCGATAAAACAGGCAAGAAGAGATTTTGCCGTCGCCCGTGCCTCCTCGTCTATCTCCCTTACGACGACTCCCTTGCACGGCTGTCCATAGAGAATCCATGCCCCTTCCGGTGCCTCGAAGACAAGGGGAATGACCGCCAGGTCTTCCTCTCCCTCGACCACCACCAGCGCGGGCGGATTGGCAACTGCCTTCTTCAATGCCTCGACCAGCATGGGGGTGATGGTCCCGGGTGGGTTCTTTGCAGGAAACACCGCAGGAAAGACTTCGGGGGCACGGCTGCAGGGTTCCCTCATCGTGTGGCCGTCTACAACGGCAACCTCGGGGAGGAGGCCCATCTCCAGCACGTTCCTGGTCACCACGTCGCCGACAGTATAGAGGCGCTTTCCCGGAAGTTCATCGGCAAGATCGGCGATGTCCGGCACGAGCGTGCCAAAAGGTGACTTGAAATGGTGGCGCTGGCTCTCGGGAAGACGGAGCATCAGCGGACCTTCAGCGCGTACCGGCCGGGAAGGGTGATATTCATCTTCATGGCAACCTCGGATCGCTTGGGGTCGATGATCACAAGATACCCTGTCCAGTCCGTGGAGAGGTTGGAACTGCCGCATACCGCACAGGCCTCGCCTTCTACCACCCTGTGGCATTCACGGCATACATGGACCAGTTTCTTCCTAACGGCTGCCACGCTCGCCACCCTTCTCCTTCTCTTTCTCCTTCTCCTTGAGCATGTCTTCCTCGAGCCAGCGCGCGGTTCCGAGGCCCGACTGGCGCATTGTCAGGCCGATTTTGCTGTCCCTCGGCTCCCGCTCGTTCAGGGAGAGGGTGACCACCCTTACCCTGACAGGTTCGCCGACGCCGATGAACCGCTTGGATTCCTGGCAGATAAGACGGGCGTTCTTCTCGTCGTAGTTGATGTATTCGTCGGAGATCTGGCTCACGTGGAGCATGGCGTCGATGGGCCCGAGGCTCACGAACGCACCAAAACTGGTGGTCTCCACCACCAGGCCCTCGAGCACCTCCTGGAGAGCCAGGCGGAGCACCACCGCCTCGAAGTCCACGTCGTAATAGACCGCGCCGTCCCCGGGAACGATCTCTCCTTCTCCGATCCTCAGCACCTTCGTGATGGAGATAAAAATCCCAATCTCCTTGTCGATGCTCCCTTCCAGGTGCTCCTGCAGCACGTCCAGGATCACTCTCGTGAGGTCCTCACCAAGCCGGTTGGGAGGTACCCGTACCTTGTCCGCCAGTTGCATCTTGTAATACATGCGCCGCTCTCTCCCGCTATCTCCTCAATATATCAAGTTTTTTCTGCTGCATAAGGGTGATCACCGGTATGCCAAGTTCAAGGAGCGTATCGCGGAGAGCCCGGTCGTTGGTGAATACCATGCACCCATGCTCCCCCGCGTACCGTGCGATCTTCTCATCGACGGTCCCTTCCGGATATCCGCTCGCAGTCTCCAGGCATCGCCGGGAAAGGAGGAGGGCAGAACGGGCAGCACTTCCCCCTCTTCCCCGGCCCCGGGAGAGCCCTCCCAGCTCCTGGAGCACTTCTGTCAGTATCAATGGTTCATATGCCCCAATAAGGTTTCTCAGCTCTTCGAATATATCAATCCTGAACTGGAAGGGGACCATCAGGGCATTTGCATCGAGGAGGACCTTCACTCGGTCAGCACGCCCATCCCGATCAGACGCCATCTTCCTCCCAGCTGGCGGCTGATGGCAATACGGGCCCCGATCTCCGCGCAGACCGGCCGCTTGAGGGTGACCTCCACTATGTCCTTCTTGGTGTTGATCACGACTCCGACGGTGACCGCCGTTCCCACCGAGAGCATGAGAGGTTCGTGGTGCTTGAGGGGCTCGATCTGCATCTCGCTGCTCACGCCCACCACCCGCTCCATCAGCGTGACCCTGAACCGCGCCTTCTCCCAAACGGGCGGCAACTTTCCGGGGTGGCCGGCAACCTGACCTGCGAGGGCGTCGCTCTTTGTCAACGCGGGGTCAAGCTTCGTCCCGATCCCAAGCAGCCCGCCAGGCGTTGCTTCTACCACCTTCTTCGAACCGGCATTGATGGTGGTGATCTTGGTCTCGATCGGCTCCCAGCGAATCCTGTTCTCGGCCTGGACCTGCCTCCCCGGCCTTATCTCGATATCCTCCCCCTCTTTTAACACTCCCCGTATCAGCGAGCCACCTATCACCCCGCCCTTGAGGTCGCGCCAGCTTGAGCCGGGCTTGTTGATGTCGAAGGACCGTGCGAGGAGCATCATGGGTTCTGCACCGGGATCACGGTCCGGGATGGGGATGGTCTGGTCGAGGGCCACGACGAGCGCCCCCATGTTGATCACCTTCTGTGCAGAGACCGGTATGATCGGTGCGTTCTCGGCGATCGTCCCCTTCACGAAGCTCTTGATCTGCTCGTAGTGCTTGACTGCCTCCTTCTGGGGGACCACGTCGATCTTGTTCTGGACGATCACGATCTTCTTTATCCCCACCAGTTCGAGCGCCATCAGGTGCTCTTTCGTCTGGGGCTGTGGACAGGTCTCGTTCGCCGCGATCACGAGCATCGCCCCGTCCATCAATGCAGACCCCGACAGCATCGTGGCCATCAGCGTCTCGTGGCCCGGTGCATCCACGAAGGAGACCGACCGGAACGGTACCGCCTTGCCGCCGCATACGGGGCACTCCGGCCTGGTGCCGAAGGCTTCTGCGCCTTCACAGCGTTCGCACCGGTAGAATGTGGCATCTGCATATCCCAGGCGGATGGAGATTCCCCGCTTGATCTCCTCGCTGTGCCGGTCTGTCCAGGACTCGGTGAGGCCATACACCAGGGTGGTCTTTCCATGGTCCACGTGCCCGACTACGCCGATATTCACGCTGGGAATTGTAACGTCATGCAATGCCGATCAAACCTCGCTGATCTATATAAGAACAATCCTACTTAATACCCTGCGAGCAGGGATTTTTTCGCGAAGGTGTGGTTTTTCTCCGGTCTGCAGAGTGGCCGGGGCGCAGCTCCTGCCGGGATGTGCCCAAAAGAAGACGGGATCAGGGGGTGCCCCTTTCCTCTTCCGGGAGGCGCACGCTCCGGTAGTATGGAGGATAGCGGAGTATGCCCGAATCCCGCAGAGGGTCACGCACGACGATCGACCCGTCTCTTCGGGCAGCCACGGTGATATACGAGTGATAAGTAACCCTTGCCATCTCCGGGTCATTGGAATGCCGGTCGAGGTACTCCGGCCTGACTCCATCGTACCTTGGAAATACCGCGATGCTCGTGCACTCCCGTGAAAGTCCGGCCGAGCATACCTCGTATGAGTCCTCCACCTCCCTGACAACCAGCCACTTCATGGGGTTGAAGGTGGGGATGGTGAGTCCCGGATGACGTGCCGCAACAAAGGCCTTCAGAATGACATGCGCCGCGACGAACACCCCGATAAAAGCCATGTAGGCATAGAGTGCGCCGGTGCCGGCGTATCCGGCGAAGTGCATCAGCAGGAAGCCCAGGCTCGTTCCAAACAGCACAAGGCTCGGGCCCGGGAATATACCGGCAGAATACTTCCTGGTGCTGGCGGGATACAGGAGGGGGATGCCGGGAAACGCGAGCGCATCGAGGGCAATGTGCGAGAGCGCACCCGCCCATGCGAGCGCCCAGGCCAAGACCAGGAACGTACCCCCCACATGCCCCTGGCCTGCCAGGCACAGCCATGCCTGGAACCCAGCCGCGACACCGAAGGCAATGGCTGCGGACCCGGGAATACTGTGGGTGAATCCCCCATGGGTGAAGACAAAGAGGCGCGGGTCACGGTCAGAGAGGAGCGACAGAAAGACATCTGAATCGGGGAGAACTGCCCCCAGCACCGCAAAGAGTACCAGCAAGCCCGGAAACGTCGCGTGGAACGCCAGCATCGCAACGAGCCCGTGGGTGATGCTATCCACGATTCCCCCAGCGGCAGGTAAAAGAGCGCGAATAATCGTTCATGGCCGGATCTTCACTCAGGTGAAGAGCGGCCTCACCGGTCAGGTTGCCTGACCAGCACCATGGTAAGGTTGTCATTGCTCCCATTCTGGAACGCTTCGTACACCAGCTTGCGGCAGGCACCCTCCAGGTCATCGCCTCTCTCCCTCACGATCTCGGAGATCCGGTCGTCTGTAACGAACTCGCTGATGCCGTCCGAGCAGAGGATCAGAAACCCGGGAGGAAGTACTGCCTCGTGCATCCCGGCACCGGGATCATGGAGAACGGGTGAGTCCTGAATATCGTTGGGATCCGGTCCTTTGTTCTCTCCTGGTGGGACCGGCATGAAAAAGACCTTGCGCTGGCCAGGGCTGCTCACCAGGCACTCACCGCCTGGTCCCACGATTGCAAGCGTCATGGCCACCGCAGGGGGATCAGCCACGGGGTTTGACTCGTGCGAGTGGAAGAGCGCATCGTCTGCACGGGCCAGGAAGGATTCCGCCATGTCTGCCAGCGAACCGGCATATACGCTTTCGCCGCTGCAGAGGGCGCTGATGGCCACCTCGGCCGCACTGGGTCCTTCCGGGGATCCGCCCATTCCTTCCGCAACGGCAAAGAGATGTATGCCGCCCACCTCCCTCGCCATGCAGGCGTCCTCGTTCCTCTCCCGCAGGCCTTTCTCCGAATGGGCGTGGTACGAAGGGGCTGACATGCTCTCTTCAACACACTCGGAGCGAAAACCAGATAAAAGTACCGAATGCCGGCACTTGCACAGGAAATATGCCCCAGCCAGTATTACTAAGTAGCACTGGAAAGGGGTGATTTTCCGAAGTTTTAAGTACTTATATATAAGAGATCCCATGTGGAGAGGATCACAACCATGACCATAGATACTGAACTCTCGAGGATTGGAATCTCGCTCCCGAAGAACCTCCTCGATAAATTCGACGAGATCATCAATTACCGCGGGTATTCATCCCGTTCCGAGGGCATCCGGGATGCCATACGCAACTACATCACCTATTATAAATGGATGTCGGACGTGAAAGGGGAGCGCCAGGGAGTGATAACCATGATCTACGACCACGAACAGAGAAACCTCCTGGCGACGCTCACCGATATCCAGCACGAGTTCATGGGCATCATCCAGGCATCGCTCCACTCCCACGTGACCCACGACAAGTGCCTGGAAGTGGTGCTGGTCAGGGGCGATGGATCAGAACTCAAGACCCTGGCTGAGCGCCTCATGTCCCAGAAAGGGGTAGAGTCGGTGAAACTCACCACCATCCCGATAACCGACTAGCCCCCGCCCTCGCAACTCTGGTCCGTGTGGGATATCGCGTCCTGGAACCCCGTCGCTGAGAGGAATTCCCGTTCCTTTTTCAGCCGGTCCATCAGGTCTTCTTTTGTGGTCCTGGCACGTTCACCCGCGACACCTGCAGGGACCAGCTGGTCGACCCGGTAACGCAGGTGGGTCGAGTCCAGTTCCGCGAATAATCCGCCCATCCCGTTCTCCAGGGCAACGACCCGGCCCGTGGTCCCTGTCCTCGGATAGCGAACCCGCATCCCTACCTCTACTTCATCAGCCTGCATACACACTCTCCCGAGCTTGGAAACTATAAAACTCTTCCCGGCGAACGGGGTAGTGATGGAATGCGAACTGAACCGGGTGGAGAAACGCTATTTCCATGGGACCCACCGCACGTGTACACCCAAAGAGACCGAAAAGATGGCCCGCCCCCTGATGAAGTCCATCGGGGCCGGCCCGGTCAGGGACATCACCAGGAGTGACCGCGTGGGGATCCCGTGCTGCGTCTCCTCCCGCAGCCGCATCCCGCGGGGGGGGACAGGGGTCCACCCCGGTATGGGGCTGGACCTTCCCCTCGCAAGGGTCTCTGCGATGATGGCGGCAATCGAGAGGTTCTCGGGAGAATATCACGGGGACCAGATGGTGTATGCCAGCTACGAGGAGGCGGGGGTTGCCAGGGCAGTCGACCCCGAGTCGCTGATCCTCCCGAGGCCGCTCGAGCAAGGCGAAAAGCTGCACTGGACACCTGGCGCAGACATCATGAACTGCGAACAGGTCATGGTCCCGAGCAACGCCGTTTTCTTTCCCTACGACACGCTCGGTATGACCATGCCCCTCTTCCAGAGCGACCCGTCGGGCCTTGCGAGCGGGAACGTGCGCGAGGAGGCCATCCTTCACGGGCTCCTGGAGCTCCTCGAACGGGACGCGATGAGCCGTGCGGAGAGGAAGAGGGACATGGGAAAGAGGCTCGTCTTGGATACGGGTGGGCCTGGACGGGCGCTCCTGGACCGGTTCACCTCGGCAGGCGTGGCAATTCACCTCTGGCTCCTCGAAGGGAGGACACGGGTCCCGGTGGTTGCCGCTGCTGCAGACGACCAGGTCACGAGAGATCCTGCGCTCCTGATGATGGGTTCAGGGTGCCACACCGATCCCGAGATCGCGGCAGCCAGGGCACTGACCGAGGTGGCGTTCAGCCGTGCCGCGTATCTTCGCGAAGGGACCACCTCTTCCCACCGGGAGATGCTCCTCTCGAGGGCGGGGTACGAACGAATGAAACGGATCAACCGGGAGTGGTTTGCCGAAGCACCGGAAATCCCTGTCTCGTCTCTCCCTGATGCGAGCTCACAGTTGATTGACGAAGACATATCGCTCATCATTGACGATTTGCGTCCAGGCGTTGAGCGGGTGTGCGTGGTCGACCTCCCCAGGACAGCGGTCCCGGTCGTCCGGGTGGTGGTCCCCGGCCTCGAGGTCTCGCACCTCCACAAGGACCGGAAGGTAAGGCAGCAGGGTTAGCGGCGCCCAGGGACCATTCAGATCATCACTCTCCTGAGGAGCCGGGCAGTCCTCCTGGTGCTCTCCCTTTCCGGCACGTCCGGGATTTCCGGAGTCCTCCCTTCATTCAGCACGGCAAGGATGCATGCGATCGCATCGCCGAGGGAGGGACCATATCCGCCCTCCAGGAGCAGTGCCAGCGGCTGGTGGCATGCATCCCTGATAAGAGCTGCCAGGAGCCCGAAATCTTCCGGGGTGAGCCTCATACCCCCCTTTGGGTCGTCTTCCAGGGGATCCTGGCCTGCGGAGACGATTACGACGTCCGGGTGGAAATGCGAGAGGGCGTCTGAGAATACCTCTGAGAAGATGAGAGCATAGTCGCCGATCCCTCCGCCGGCGGGAAGAGGGGCGTTCAGGTTGAAGCCCCGGCCCCTTCCCTCGCCGATCTCGTCTATCCACCCGCTCCAGGGAAACACGTTCTGCTGGTGGATGGAACAGAAGAGAACCCTGTCGCTTGAGTAAAATATCTTCTGGGTGCCGTTTCCGTGATGGAGGTCCCAGTCCACGATTGCGACCCGGTCGACGCGCTCGAGCGCCCAGGCTGCCGCCACTGCCGCGTTGTTGAAGAGGCAGAACCCCATGGCCTTGTCAGGTTCGGCATGGTGACCCGGTGGACGTATCAGGGCAAAGCAGTGTTCGCCCTCCAGCGCGAGGCGCGTGGCGGCAATCGCCGATCCGGCGGCATACAGGGCGACCTGGTAAGAGTCCTCGGTGATATAGGTATCCATGTCCAGGTAGCGCCGTCCCCCGTACCCGCACAGCTCCTCGATCATCCGGATGTGCCGGGGATGGTGCACGCGGGCAAGGTCATCGTACGACGCCTCTTCCACCGGCCTTACCTTGTAGTTCTTCGGGATGCACTCAAGCGCCCGGGTCAGGCGCCGGCTGTTCTCATCGTGCCAGCCCAGGTCGTGACGGGTGAACTCCTCTCCAAAAATGACGGAGCACCGGGATGCCATTCACCCGACCTGCAGCCCCTGCATGACCGCAGTTTCCGGGACGTCGATCTCCCGGCCGGTGCCCTCGATGCGGTACCTGCCTGCCGCCTTCACCTCGTAGGGAGAGCCTGTGGTCGAGTAAGGGACGATGAATTCCCCATCGGTGCTGGCCTGCTTATAGGTAAACGTCCTCCCCGTGTTGGACACCAGGTCAAGGGCAATGACCCCCGTGCCCTGGATCCGTGCGCCCGGCACGTACTCGAATACCTTCACGTACTTGATATCCCAACCTGCACCTGCCGGAACAACGTTTGTGGGGGACTCGTGTACCAGGCGGTAATGTTTGAGCGCGGGGACGTTATCGATCGGCGTGAGGAGGTTTGATGAGAGGACCATCGCACGGGTCCCGGGTGCGGCATTCTGGTTGTAGGCCTCGGCAGCTGCCCTTGCAACCGCAGTATCCATCATCTGCGCGGCCGTCGCTACCGGGTAGGAAGACAGCCTGTCGTCGACCTCGACATAGTAGGCCTGGCCTCCCGCAACCATTGAGCCGTCGAAGTTGTGGAGCCGGGCAATCATGGTGTTGAAATAGGATGCATCATAGAGGGAGACCGCGCTGTAGGACCCCTGGAGTCCCTGTTCTGGCGCAAGCACGGTCTTGACGTATGGGGCCTGGCCCGCACTCGAGTTATACCAGGTCGCCATGGCCCAGAACTTTCCGCTCGACATCTCGATGTCGGTCATGACGTACCTGGTCCCGAGTGTATCCGCAATCGCGGTGTTCCTCTCCTCGGTCTCGGACAGGAAGAATGTGGCAGCCCCATTCTCGCCTGCAACTCCCGACTGGAAGGGGTTTGCGTTCGGGATCCTCTTTGCGATATAGGTGATCAGGTGGCCGTAGTCCCACCAGGACATGACCCCGTACGCAGTATCGGGATACTTGAAGGTGTTCTCATCGTAGATTCGGAGGTAGTCAACCCCAGTATCTGGAGTATGCGCCTCCATCCACTCCAGTGATTCGCGCCAGTCCGGGTTCATCCGGATACCTCCTGATGCTGAGACCGCATACTCGTATTGGACCGATCCCACTGCAAAGAGGAGGGCACAGGCGCAGAAGAGCGCCGCGACGAGGACATGGATGTACCTGATGCGAGTTTCCGGTGCAGCTTTCTTCGAAGCCTTTTCAGGTTTTTCAACAGTTTTATGTGACGGTTCCTGTTTCTTCCCGGACTTCTTCCCCTTTCCTTTCTCCGACTTGAGTTCGGGTTTTCGTTCCTCTTCTTTGGCAAGGGCTGTTTCCTCGGCTGGTCCTTTCCGTGCCTCGTTTGCAGTCACGCGTCTCCCCATTGCGCAGATGTCTGGCCATGCCAGGTCGAGGAAGAACCCAAGTGCGATGCCTCCTAGGAGGGCGATGTTCACGGCAAGGTAATATTCGTACCTGACCTGCCGGAACGCTGCAATAATAATGAACAGGGACCAGACCAGCACGAAGATGTGCTGGGGCCGGAATTCTCTCCAGCTCCTGTACAGGAGGACGACTGCTCCTGCCACCATCAAAATGAGGCCGAAGTTGAATACCTGCCATGCCTCAACGAGGCTCCATGGGCGCGCCTCCTGTACCGTAACCGCGTAAGGGTTGAGGCCGAAGAACACCTCGATTCCACTGACGAAAGATCCATAAAGACCAGGAATGAAGAGATACAGGCTTAAAAACGCAATAAAGCCGAGACCAATGACCGAGACAGGATAGAGGACCCGGCTCTTCCCTTTAAGATTCCGCGCAAGCCAATAGAGGACCCATGTCCCGCTCACAAGCAGCAGATACGAAACCGGGTGGAGAAGTGTATAAAGATTGAAACTGAACCCTTCGTCAAAACCGCCGGAAATGATACTTACCAAAAGAGACAGGACGGCTGCAAGGCCGAATGACACGGTATTGAGCAGCACCATGTACCCCCCCGACTTGCCATGATAAAAGTCCACAACGCTTATGAAAATGGTAGAGTGCGCGGCGATGAACGCAAAAAGGATCATTGTCGACATGGTAAGATAGCCGAGGAAGTACCCGATTCCAGCAAGGATGGAAAGGAATACCGGAACCTTCCATGTCTCCTTATTTTTAAGGTCGACTGCTTGCTCCCTGAAATAGGCCAATGCATAGATATAGGCGATGCAGAAGATCGTGCTGAACAATACTTCCGCAACATGGTGATCCAGGTACCCTGCAAGTGCCCTGAAAAAATACTGCCCCCCGACAACTGCAATAAGAACGGCGGCGCAGAGGCCCGCCTTCCAATCGGTGAGCTTGCGGACTAGGACGAACATGACTGGAACCATCACGGCCGCCATCAGCGGGGGGATCCACAGGGCAACGGAAATAATCTCGTCCCTGGTTGCGGCACCGCATATCATGACAATGGTCGTCGTGATCCACGTGAACAGCGGGCCCCACGGGATGTCCTGCCCGAAGGGATACAGCGACATCGCTTCGTACCAAGTATACGCAGGATAATTCGCAAGCATCTGCTCGATCTGGCGGAGGCTGTACATCGGGTCGTCGGCGGCGACAATGTTGAGGATATCGGTATTCAGGGTGAGGAGGGGAAGAACCCGGATCCAGAGCGTAAATAATGTCAGAATAAAAAGGATGACAAGGATGAAAAGGCACTTCCTGGTGATTTTCAGTTCCGGCAACCTCATATGGCATCAAACTCGGTATGTTGGAACAATTATGGATTACCGGATTGTATAAGGGTTGTTATGATCCAACAATGGTGGGAGTCGGTTCTTGCAAGGGAATTATCACAGTGAAAATGTGGGATAGCCTTTTAATTCTCCTTCTTTTTTCTACACATGGGTGAATGCCTGTTCGGGACAGAATAATTCCCTTTATTATCCATTATTTCCAAAACAAATGTTAATAAACACAGGATTGGTGCTTTCCATACACATAGATTGCCGAACAGTTTGAGTCAAACAGTGAAGATTAGTAGAAATGCTACATGGAATCAGGTGTGCCTCATCAGGAAATGAACAATGACTTTTCTCACAATAGCAGTTCCTACGTATAATCGTCGTGAATATCTCGAAGAATTGTTACCTGAATTATTACGACAAAGTCAACCATACCCAGATATCGAACTGTTCATCAGTGACAATTGTACAACTGACGGATCGTTTTCATACATACAAGAACTCGCAAACCACTCTGCACAACTACGGTTTAACCGGAACGATTCAAACGTTGGTGGCGACGAGAATTTTGTTCGATGTGTCGAATGTTCGCATGGCGATTACGTCTGGATATTCGGCGACGACGAGATATTGTGCGAAGGTGCAATCGCGAGTATTATCGACATTCTCAAATCATCCCGGGTATCCTTGCTTATTTCTGGGATTGGTCAGGGACCTGAACGGGTCTGGTGTGGAAAATATACAGATTTTCTGGGGAGAAATAAGCCGCGGACTATATTGAACCACAGCCTGATAACCTGTAATATATTTAAGAAGGAAATTTTTAACCCTAAAATTGCAAGAAATCGCAAAAAAACTAATTTTGGTCATATGTACGCCATTATCGATTCCTTGAAGAAAGGCGCAATGGTATGTGTTACAAGCGCACCAATATTCGCTGTACGAACGAACCGTGCACCGTTTGAGAAAAAGCCAAAATTCATATGGATTAAATATGTCCAACTCTTTCTCCATATGGAATTGCCCTATTCAAAAATCACATACTTCATTTGTTATGATCTTGTTGGGGCAACGATATTACGTCAATTGCGCAAGTTACAGGGGATCAATAAAAATTGAACATATTTTCGTCCTTTATTCCTATTTCACTTTTTATGTCATGCACTTGAGATCACCTCATTTAGAATGGTATTCACGAAGTATTCAGCCCCGAACGGCGAAATTTTATCGCTTTGGATGTATTCTTCAATGGAGTGCAGATATTTACGATACGCACTGTCGGAAAGGTTGATTAAAAATTCATATAATTCGGGGTAATCTGAAAATTTCCTCTTGTCTATAAACGTATATTCAGGAATATATTCAGTGACGTTCGACGCCCCGAGGTAAATGGGCACGCAACCAGCAAAAAAGCAATCGAATATCTTTTCGGTGATATAGCCAGGAACGTCGCGCATATTCTCATAGCAGATAGAAAATTTGTATTGACTTAGTATTGCCCGCTTGGATGCAACCTCTCCACGATAGGACGGGTATTTCGGAGGGAAAAAATTGCGGATCTGTTTGAGATACGGTCGAAGGGGATTGAAAAATGACGGTGTCTGAAAATCCCACCCTTTTCCGTAAAGATCAAAAGATTCCGGATGGTACTGTTCAAACCACCTTACTGCCCGTACCCTTTCAGAATACAGCTCGCCAGGCAGGTCATTCCACTTATTTGCTGCAATCATGCAACAAAATTTCGTCTTTTCCGACACGTCGAATGAGAACGGGGTCGGGATCTTGTTTGCCAGGAAAAATTTGAATATTTTTTTATTATCAACCAGGCGGTCGTTCCACGAAAAAACCTTCTTGAAGTGCCGGTAATTCTCCTTTCTCCAGTTATCAGGTTTCACATTCTCATTTTCACAGAGAAAAAGGTACATATTTTCAAATTTCATTGATAACAATTTTCTGAAATACCTGTTCCCGTAACCAGGAAAATCTATGAAGAAAATTGCATCATATGAGTCCAGGGGTTCGGTATCGATCGTAGAAACGGATATCCCTTTTTCCTTTGCAACCCGTGCCAGATAATGCATTGGGTACAAAAGATCTTCCCCGAGCGGGGCCTGGATTTCAGGATTGAACATCCGGTTATTGTTATATATATTATAATAATTGTAAAACCCGATCTTCGTCATATAAACCGGCTATTACACAATATTTTGAACAATTCACTAAATACCTTCTTATGCGAAAGATTACTTGCCAGAGTGCCCTATATACTCAACCATGGGTCCGGTCCAGATAAGAATAGCATTTTTTACACTGTTGCACGAATACTAAAAAAATAACATAATATCCGGGTGGTTCACACGAAAGTAGTAATTCTCGCGGGGGGAATGGGGACCAGGCTCATAGAAGAGACTGTTGTCAGACCCAAACCAATGGTGGAGATTGGGGGCAAACCAATCTTATGGCATATCATGAAAATTTATTCCTATTTTGGTTTTAACGACTTTATTATCTGTCTCGGTTACAAAGGTTACATGATAAAGGAGTATTTTGCAAATTATTACCTGCACATGTCGGACGTGACGATCGATCTGAACCGCAATACCACGGAGATCCATCACAATTATTCCGAACCATGGAAAGTCTCGTTAATTGACACGGGCGACAACACCATGACGGGTGGGCGGGTAAAACGAATCCAGCAATACATAGGGAATAACCGATTCATGCTTACGTACGGAGACGGAGTATCCGATCTCAATATACATGAACTATTATCATTCCATGAAAAGAACGGGAAAATCGGAACTGTCACGGCAATCCGGCCCGCAGGCAGATTCGGGGCGTTGGATATCCGGGAAAATACCGTCATTTCATTCGCCGAAAAACCCAGAGGTGACGGGGACTACGTGAATGGTGGTTTTTTTGTGTTCGAACCTGATATTTTCGATTATCTTGAGAATGATGCTACGATTCTCGAAAGGGAGCCCCTGGAGTCTTTGGCAAAGAAAAGGCAGCTTGGGGCATTCAAACACGAAGGATTCTGGTACCCGATGGATACCCTGAGGGACAAGAATTATCTCGAAGGGATCTGGGCAACTGGAAAAGCGCCCTGGAAATTGTGGGATTAATGTCTGCATACAAAGAACTGGCTGATGCTTACCAGGATAAAACGGTCTTTATAACCGGACATACCGGGTTCAAGGGAGCCTGGTTGTCATTATGGCTGGAATCGCTGGGCGCCCGGGTAATCGGTTACAGTCTCGATCCCCCCACAATACCCTCCTTGTTCGACGTTCTGCAATTGGGAGACAGGATCATTGATATAAGAGGTGATATTCAGGACCGGAATACGTTATTGGACCAGATAAAAAAATACCGCCCGGAATATATCTTTCACCTCGCCGCCCAACCGCTGGTCCGCCTTTCTTACCAAAATCCCCTTGAGACATTCGCCATAAACGTGATTGGAACCGTAAATGTTCTTGAATCCATACGAACACTCCGATTTCCAACAACCTGTGTCTGCATCACGAGTGACAAATGCTATGAAAACCGCGGGGTAGTGCACGCCTATCAAGAGACTGATCCGCTCGGGGGACACGACCCATACAGCGCAAGCAAGGGTGCCGCTGAAATTGCGATATCATCTTACCGTAAAAGTTTTTTCCACAATGGAAAAGGAGAGCCGCTGGTCTCCCTTTCCTCCGCGAGAGCGGGGAACATCATCGGCGGAGGGGACTGGGCTCCGGACAGAATTGTCCCCGATTGCATCAGGGCCCTTGTGAAAGGGGAACCGGTGGTTCTGCGAAACCCTCATGCTGTCCGTCCCTGGCAATACGTTCTGGATCCCCTCTACGGATACCTCCTGCTCGGATTGAAAATGCAGGAGAAGCCACGTGAATATGCAGAGGCATGGAATTTCGGTCCTCACCATGGGAACGCTGTCGACGTTCAAACCCTCGTTGAAAACCTATTAAAGGAGTGGGGAAGCGGCACATGGGAGCTGGATGCACACCAGGAACGACGCCCCCACGAGGCAGCCTACCTTCTGCTCGATATTTCAAAGTCAAAGGAGAGGTTGGGATGGGACCCATCCTACGACATCACCGGCGGCATACGGAGAACAGTTGAGTGGTATAAAGAATATTACGCACAATCAGGTGATATCAATGAATATTCGCTAGGATTAATTACTGAATTTTACCGTCACTAACTGATCAGGATCTTGCATTCCATGATGTTCTGGAATATCCGAAAGAAACTCGCAATAAATGACTGAATTAAAGCAAAAATCACATAAACTATAAAACAACCTTTTCTCACATTTCTATAGGAGCGAACATGGTCAACCCGTCAGAAAAAGAGAAGGTCCTGCGTAGCACGGCGATCCGGGCCGCTCTGGACCATTTCCATGAATATCATGCCAAAGAAGACTATAAAGAAGGAGATAAAATCCAGTACGGCGGCAGGGTATTTGATGAACAGGAGATACGATACCTCGTTGATTCCTGCCTGGACTTCTGGTTGACATCAGGTCGTTATGCCGATCGCTTCGAGCATGGCCTGGGAGAGTACCTGGGCGTGAAATACGTCTCTTTGGTAAATTCAGGTTCTTCGGCGAATCTGCTGGCGTTCACGGCCTTGACCTCCCCAAAGCTAGGAGAGAGGCGCATCCTGCCGGGAGATGAAGTTATCACTGTCGCTGCCGGGTTTCCGACAACCGTCGCACCAATACTCCAGTACGGCGCGGTGCCGGTCTTCCTCGATATCACCTTGCCCGGATACAACATTGATACAAGCCTACTTGATAAAGCATTTTCAGATAGAACAAGAGCGGTTATGCTCGCCCATACCCTTGGCAACCCTTTCGATTTGGAGAGAGTAAAGGATTTCTGCGACCAAAACGGCCTCTGGCTTATCGAAGACAATTGTGATTCACTGGGTTCGCGCTATTTTTACCAGGGAGAATGGCACTATACCGGGACAATCGGAGACCTCGCGACCTCTTCTTTCTACCCTCCACACCACATTACCACGGGTGAAGGAGGGGCAGTCTATACCAACAACCGTGAATTGATACGTATTGTCAATTCTTTCAGGGATTGGGGTCGCGATTGCCAGTGTGCCCCCGGCCAGGACAACTTTTGCGGGAAGAGATTCATGCAGCAGTTCGGGGAGCTGCCGTATGGATATGACCATAAATACGTCTATTCCCATTTTGGCTACAATATGAAGGCAACGGACATGCAGGCCGCTATTGGTTGTGCCCAGCTTGAGAAATTGCCCGGGTTCACTGAGGCGAGGAAGAGGAACTGGAAATTCTTATACGACAGCCTGTCCGATCTAGGTCACTATTTTGTTCTTCCAGAGCCTGCGCGAAACTCGGACCCAAGCTGGTTCGGGTTTATGCTCTCGGTAAAATTCGGTGTCGACATTTCTAGGGACAGCCTCGTCGATTATTTGGAATCGAAAGGCATCCAGACCCGGATGCTTTTTGCGGGCAACCTTATAAAACAACCTTGTTTTAACGAGATGCGCAAGAAAAAACAAGGTTTCCGGGTGGTGGGCGATTTGAAGAATACCGATCTGATCATGTCCCAGACATTCTGGATCGGAGTCTATCCTGGATTGAGACAGGTTCAACTTGACTTCATGGTACAATGCATAAGGAATTACATTCTGGACCTGGCGCCTGAGGTTGGGCATGAAATCTGAACTGTTCAACGACCTGTTCGTGTTGGAATTGGCCAACAACCACTGGGGGGATCTGCGTCGCGGACTTCTTATCATCAGGACTTTTGCGAAACTGGTCAGAAAATACGAGATAAAAGCAGCCATCAAGCTGCAGTTTCGCAATGCGTCAACCCTCATCCATAAGGACTATAAGGGCAGGACAGACATCCGTTACATCCATCGCACGGAAGCACGTATCTTATCAGAACACGCCTATCGCCGGATGGTGGACGAGATCCGGGCACAGGGCATGATTACCATGTCCACTCCGTTCGATGAGGAATCCGTCGATTTTTGCGAAGATCTCGATATCGATATCATCAAGATCGCCTCATTCGACTTAAACGACTGGCCTCTTGTCAACAAGGTTCTTGAGAAGCGGCGCCCAACCATCGTCTCGATAGGGGGTACTGGAATCGACGATATCGATCGGATAGTGAACCTCTTTAATGAGTCGAAAGTCCCCCTCGCAATCAACCAATGCGTCTCGATCTATCCTTCCGAACCGGAAGAGCTGGAGCTGAACCAGGTTTCGCTGATGGTGAAACGATATCCCGACAATGTCATCGGGTTATCCTCCCATGAGTACCAGGACTTCTCGCTCTCGCTGGCAATCGCCTATGGAATGGGCGCCCGGACGTTCGAGCGGCACATCGACATCCCGCATCCCGTACATATGGCGGCTTACAACATGCTGCCCGAGCAATGTGAGACGTGGTTCCGTACATACAAGCTGATCAAACTGATGTGTGGTGATCCCTCGGACACGCTGCGAGTGCCCCCATGCAAGGAGATCGACTATATCAACGAGCATGTAAGAGGTTTGTTCGCAAAGAGGGATCTGGCACGAGGGGATACTGTCAGCCTGGACAACTTCTATATGGCAGTCCCGGTTCACAGGGGACAGATGTCATGCCGCGAGGTGATGTGGGGCGGGACGTTGGCCAGGGCTGTAAAAAAGGACTCTCCACTCATGGTTGACAGCATACATGCCGATTATCTCAAGGACGAACAACTGATCAGAAGAATCAACGAGAGAGGTAGGATTTTTGATAAAAGTCAGTGACTATATCGTGAAAGTCCTCGAACGGATTGGAGTCGACACCGTGTTCATTGTAACCGGTGGCGGGGCCATGCACCTGAACGATTCCTTTGGGCAGTCGAGCCGGATACGAAAGATCTTCAATCATCACGAACAGGCGTGCGCCATTGCCGCCGAAGGGTATGCCCGGATTGCAGAGCGGTTGGCGGTCGTCAATGTCACCTCCGGCCCCGGCGGCCTCAACACCCTCACCGGCGTGATGGGCCAATGGACCGATTCCGTCCCGGTGTTATACCTCTCGGGACAGGTACGTTATGATACCACCGTCGAATCCCAGAAGGGTCGCCTCGACATGCGGCAGCTGGGCGACCAAGAGGTGGATATCATATCCGTCGTCCGCCCCCTGACCAAGTTCGCGGCAACTGTGAAGGATCCGCACGATATCAGGTGGATCCTGGAAAAAGCCATTTCCGAAGCGACGACCGGGCGTCCAGGCCCGGTCTGGGTGGATGTCCCTCACAATATCCAGTCCGCAACCGTCGATGAACACCGTTTACTCGGCTACGATACCGGAGTACCTCCGGATACGCAAAGACTTCAAGGACAGGTGCAGCACGTCATCCGGTTGCTCGCCGCAGCAGAGCGGCCTATCGTCGTATGTGGGCGAGGTACGCGTATATCCGGGACGATCGATCTTGTTCGTACCTTTTGCAGCAATAACAACATACCCATCGTAACCACGTTCAACAATTACGATGCCGTCCCCGATGACTTTCCTCTTTATTCCGGACGGATAGGGACTGTTGGCCAGAGGGCCGGTAATTTTTGCCTGCAGAACGCCGATCTCGTCCTCTTCCTTGGAACGAGGAATAATATCCGCCAGGTAAGCTACAGCTGGAACTTTTTCTGCCGTGCCGCAATACGCATTGCGGTCGATATCGACTATTCCGAATTGCGCAAACCTCTGGTAACATATGACCTGGCAATCCGCGCAGATCTCGGCGATTTCATGCCGATTCTCCTGAATGATGCGCACCGGGCGACTTTTCCGGACTGGAAGTGGTGGGTGGAGTGGTGCCAGGAGAGAAGGCTGCGTTTCCCGGTTGTAACCCAGGAGCAGAGAGAATCAGAGAGATTGAATCCTTACCATTTTATCCACGAATTGACAAAAATGGCAGGCCCGGACGTAGTGATTGTTGCGGGGAATGGCACCGCCTCCCTCGGCCTGTTCCAGTCATCGGTAGTGCATTATGGGCAGAGGATGCTGAACAACTCCGGCTGCGCAGCGATGGGATATGATCTTCCCGCGGCAATCGGTGCGGCCTGCGCCTGCGGCCACGATGTAGTCTGTCTCGCCGGCGACGGCAGCTTCCAGATGAACCTCCAGGAACTTGCCACGATCTCCTACTGCCAACTTCCTATAAAAATTTTTTACCTGGACAACGGGGGGTATGCGTCCATCCGGCAGACTCAGGACACGTTCTTTGGACGGCGTTACGGGATCAACAGGCAGACGGGAATTGGGTTTCCCGATACAAAAAAACTGGCGGATGCTTACGGTCTACACCATTATGAGATTAAAGAACCCAGCGATATGATTGAGACGCTGAGGAAGGTCCTGAAGGCCGACGGGCCAGTATTATGCCACGTATTCCTGGACCCGGCCCATATATTCGAGCCGAAACTCTCGTCTGCCCGCAACTCCGAGGGTCAACTGGTGTCAAAACCCCTCGAAGACATGTACCCGTTTTTACCCCGGGACGAACTGAAGGAGAACATGATCATCGACCTGGTACCTGGAGATTGAGATGCGCGTGTTCCTCACCGGAGGGAACGGTTTTATCGGCCGCAATCTCGTCGAACACCTTTCCGGCAGCATGGAGATCGTTGCACCGGGCAGCCGCGATCTCGATCTCACCGACCAGGACGCGGTCGAACGGTTTGTCAATACCGGCGACTTCGATGTCGTCCTCCATACCGCGACCTGGAATGCCACGGCCAATTCTCCTAAGGACACCCGGATGGTCCTTGAAAAGAACCTGATCATGTTCTTCAACCTGGCACGTCTGCACGAACGGTTCGACAAGATGGTATACTACGGGTCGGGGGCCGAATACGACCGGCGCTATTATCAGCCTTTCATGCGCGAGGATTACTTCGGCAGATATATTCCAGTCGACCAGTACGGCCTGTCGAAATACGTAATGGCAAAGTACACAGAAGGAAATGCCGAAAATATCGTGGATTTGCGGATCTTCGGGTGCTTCGGCCCTTACGAGGACTGGGAGATTAGGTTCATATCGAACGCGATGTGCAAGGCTCTCTACGGGCTGCCCATTACTATACGTCAGAACGTATTTTTCGATTATATCTGGGTGACGGACCTCGTTCGGATGACCGAATGGGCATTGACGATACGCACGAAGTACAAGCATTACAATGCATGCACGGGCCGGCACGTCGATCTTCTTACTTATGCCCGCATGATAAACGATGTCACTGGTGCCGATGTTCCCATTCAAGTGGGAAAAGAAGGACTCAAACCCGAATACAGCGGGGATAATTCAAGGATCATGTCTGAAATGGGTGGGTTCGAGTTCACACCATTGAGAACGGCATTGGTGATGCTCAAGAAATATTACGAGGGGAACCTGAGTAATATTGACAGACATTCTTTATTGGTTGATAAGGGATAAGAATTCAAGGTCTGAGAATAAAATCAACCAATGAGAGGGATCATTTGTATTGGTAATTTCATAATGATTGGAGATTAACTCATGGAGGATATCGTTACCAATTCAATCATGGAAAGATTGAAAAATCCTATACGCAAGGTTATCCCAAAAAAGATACGTCTTTACTTTTTTTATCGCAATGTTGAGCGCGAAGCGAATAATTTTGGAGTCTCTATAAAAAAAATAGGAATTAACTACAGTATAAGAAAAGATAGAGAGGAGATCAGAGTATCTGTGGAACATTCAATCTATTTATACGATATAATTCAAAATTTTGAGTTCTATTTTTCGGGGGTTAAACCTATTCGATGGCATGATACCGACATCGTTGATTTTTCTACGCCTCGCTTGCATTGGGTAACAGGTTTTGAGTATTTTCCTATTCTTTTCCCTTCTTTTGTAGAGCCAATCATTACCACAAAACAGTACATCGAATTTGCCGCGCTAAGAAGTGACTCCGTCGTAATCGATCTGGGGGCTTACTCAGGATTAACAAGTATCTTATTTGACATGGCAATTCCAACCGGGGGACAGGTAATCTCAATAGAAGCCGATAGGAATAATGCTGTTACATGTAGAGAGAATTTACATCTGTATGAAAGATTCTTCAAAAGAAAAATCAAATTCCTGGAAATGGCTATCTGGAAAAATGATCTGGGAGTAAATTTTTCTTCAGAAGGAAATATGGGAAGTTCGGTTATAGACATCGTCGGTCCATCGAGAGGGGAGAATATAATTGTGCCTTCTCTCACGCTAACTCAGTTAGCTCACAGACTGAAATTGGAGAAGATTGATTTTATCAAGTGTGACATCGAAGGAGGGGAAACTGAGATATTTGATGCACCTGAGTTTTTTTCAGAATATTTACCGAAAATATTGATTGAATGCCATTTTATTGACGGAAAAAGGACAACAGAGAACAGATGTCGTGAAGTCCTTGAAAAATTCGGGTATACTTGTGATACGGCCCATATTCCGCAGGTCGAATTTCAAAAATAACATTTTTCATACGGCGGCCCCAGCAAACCGAGTATTTTCCGTAAATCCTCAGTTAAATTTGCAATTTTTGGTACTCTTCTCCCTTCCACCAGAAC